>Ga0247831_1006708_pt1 | contig 13378 bp, 13 predicted proteins | sample LaCruzMarch2015__9_FD_192406 | JGI IMG/M metagenome (GOLD analysis project Ga0247831, IMG submission 192406) | Freshwater microbial communities from meromictic Lake La Cruz, Castile-La Mancha, Spain - LaCruzMarch2015_1m | ecosystem: Environmental > Aquatic > Freshwater > Lake | place: Spain...
AGCCTTCCTCGCAGCCTTGTTCTTTGGCCAGGTGCTGAGCCGTAAAGAGAATATGCCCAGCGAGCGGCTTGTCTGTCTCACTCAGGTCATTGAGAGTGCTGATGTGTTTTTTCGGGATAACCAGAAAGTGCACCGGTGCCTGTGGGCCAATATCGTGAAAGGCCACCACCTGATCATCTTCATAAAGCTTGCGCGCCGGTATTTCACCAGCGACGATCTTGCAAAACAGACAGTCCATGGACAGTCCCCAGGCCATTCAAAAGAGGGCCGAGTTTAGTAGACAAGGAGTGTGGGTGAAAAACGATATTCATGATCTGGGTCTGGTGTTGGACTCCAAGACCAAGCTGGTGCTGATCGAATCCTGGGATGAGCCGCGGGTGCTGGAAACCCTGACCGGTCTCGCCGTGCGCCGTGGCCTTGGCTTGCAGGTGTGGTCGGTAACCGAGGGTTTGCAGCGTGTGGGCTATTCCATTCAGGAGCCGGTCGACAGCGCTACCCTGGAGCCGGAAACCGCGCTGCGCCTGATCAAGGCGGACACACAGCCGACGCTCTATGTGCTGTGCGACCTGCATCCGTTTCTTGAGGACAACCCCAAGCTGGTGCGCCTGCTCAAGGAAATCGCCATGAGCGAGTCGCCCAGCAAGCCGACGCTTGTGCTGGTGTCCTATGCCTGCAAGTTGCCACCTGAGGTGCAGCGTTATGCTTCGCGCTTCAGCCTGTCGCTTCCCTCCGAGGAAGAGCTGCTGGCCATCGTGCGTGACGAAGCCACGGGCTGGAGTGCGCGCAACCGCAATGCTCGGGTACGCACCGACAACCGCACCTTGCAACAAGTGGTGAAAAACCTGCGTGGTCTCAGCCATGCCGAAGCCCGTGCGCTTGCGCGCAATGTGATCTGCGATGACGGCGCGATTACTCAGGAAGATTTGCCGGAGCTGAACAAGACCAAATTCAAGCTGCTCGATCTCGATGGCGTGTTGAGTTTCGAGTACGACACCGCACGTTTCGCCGAGGTCGGTGGGCTGAGCAATCTCAAGCGCTGGCTGGGTGATCGGCAAAGCATCTTTCTCGAAGGCAAAGGCGTTGATCTACCTAAAGGTGTGTTGCTGGTAGGGGTGCAGGGTGGTGGTAAGAGTCTGGCCGCCAAGGCCATTGCTGGTCTGTGGGGGTTGCCTCTACTGCGCCTGGACTTTGCCTGCCTGTACAACAAGTTTTTCGGCGAGACCGAACGCAACCTGCGTGAAGCGCTCAAGCTGGCTGAGCAGATGGCGCCCTGTGTGTTGTGGATGGACGAGATCGAGAAGGGCCTGGCCAGCGGTGACCATGATGGTGGCGTCAGCCAGCGCGTACTCGGCACCCTGCTGACCTGGATGGCCGAGCGCAAGGCGCCGGTATTTATGGTGGCCACGGCCAACGCGATTTCCCGGCTACCGCCGGAGCTGATGCGCAAGGGGCGCTTCGATGAGCTGTTCTTTGTCGACTTGCCGGACGCGGCAGTGCGGGCCGAGATCTTCCGTATTCATCTGGCGCGGCGTGAACTGGAGGTGACGGAGTTTGATCTGGGCCAGCTAGCCGCCGCTTGCGATGGCTTTTCCGGCGCAGAGATCGAGCAGGCGGTGGTCAGTGCCCTGTATGCCGCGCAAGCTCAGCAACAAACGGTCAATCAGGCGTTGCTGCTGCAGAGTATTCAAGGCACCGCGCCGCTGTCGGTGGTGATGGCCGAAGACCTTGCTGCCCTGCGCGCCTGGGCGGACGGCCGTACGGTTAACGCCGGCTAGCTAGGCTGCCGGCTTGCCGAACTGACGATTCAGTCGTGCGCTGATTCGCCGGACCAGCCAGCGCGGCGCCAGGCGTGGGCTGAGGGCGAGCAGGCGGTTGCGCCAGCCTGGGATGATGATCGCGCGATTCTTCTCCAGGGCTTTAACCGTGATCAGTGCCACCTCTTCGCAGCTCATCATCAGTTTGCTGCCTTGCAGGGCTTTGACGTCCATGCTGGCGCTGCGGAAGAACGCACTGCGAGTGGGGCCAGGGCAGAGTACGGAGACTTTCACTCCGTCGGCTTTCAGCTCCTCGCGCAGGCCTTCGGAGAAATGCAGCACATAGGCTTTGCTGGCGTAGTAGTTGCTCATGCCCGGCCCTGGCTGAAAGCCTGCGACCGAGGCGACGTTAAGAATCTGCCCGCTGCCCTGGCCGGCCATGATGGTGCCGATGGCGTGGCAGAGACGGGCGAGTGCCAGGATATTCAGTTCGATCAGTTGCTGCTCGCGGGCCCAGTCCTGGGCCACATAAGCACCCGAGGTGCCGATGCCAGCGTTGTTCACCAGTAAATCGATAGTGCGTTCGCCTTGCTCCAGTTCATGCAGCAGACCGCTGACCTGCAGTGGCTGGCTGAGGTCGCAGACGCGAAACAGCACTTCCACGGAAAAGCGTTGGGTCAGTTCGCAGGCAATGCTTTCCAGTGCGTCGCGCTGGCGCGCCACCAGAATCAGATTGCGGCCACGCCGTGCCAGGGCTTCTGCCAGGGCCAGGCCAATGCCACTGGAGGCTCCGGTAATTAGCGCGTAACGGGTCATAGGGTTCTCCGTGATGGGGCCTTCCGACCCCATGTACCGCGCAAGGTTGCGAGAGGGTTACAGGCCGGCGTCGGCGTAGCCCATATAGGCAGGCAGGGCGATGGCCGCAACAATACCGATGACGATGATCGCCACCCAGAGCAGGGCGAGGACTTTCACCGCGCGGCTATTCGGTGGCGGCGGCGGGCCAAAGCGGTTGGCAGCGGTGCTGCCGGGGATGATAAACATCAGCAGGGAGAACACCCCGCCGACAATCGGCACCAGGGTGACCAGCAGCAGCCAGCCCGACCAGCCGATATCATGCAGGCGCTGTACACCGAACATGATGCCGACCACCGCCACGGCGATACCCACCACGACCATCAGCAGGCCACCAAGAATCTCCGATGCGGCGAAAAAGCCGCCGGCGATGCCGAACAACGGCAAGCAGGCCAGCATCAGCACCATCGACCAGGCCAGGTAGCGCAAACGGCCGATTCGTCCGTCTGTGGTAAAAGCCTTTAACTCGCCGAACTCCGGCAGAGTTTCCGCTACGGTTGCTTTCGGCGTGGCATAGGGGGTGGCCGCCGCGCTGACCACTTCTGGCTGGGTTTCCGCGAGCATGGCCTGGCGAGCGATAAATTTCTCGATAATGATGCCGCAGGCCGTGCATTCGATGGCTTTGCTTTGCTGGTGACCGCACTTGGGGCAGGTCATTACGTTGGTACTAGCTGTACTTGGCGCTGAAATCGGAGTCTGCGGAGCGTGATCATCGGTCTCCATCAAACTCATACTGGCGGCGAGGTCCTGTTCCTTGCGCACTTTGGCGCCGGCGCTTTGCAAGGCCTTGAGGTACTGGTCGGCTTCGTTTTCGCTGAGGTCACGCTTGATATCGACATTGCCGCCGCTAAACAGCGAGTTGATCCGCGTCAGGTCGCTCTTGAACAGGCGCGCGAGGTTTTCTTTGGCTGTTTCCAGACTGACGTCAGGCATCAACTCGCCGTTAAACACAATCTTGAAGCGGGCTTGGGTCATGTCGGCGTCCTTGTCGGTGCCAGGGTAGAGTTGCGATACAGACTAGCCGGCCTGCAGGCCAGTAAACAAGACGCCTGCGCGCAAATGTGCAGGGTTATTGAGGTGCTTCACGCGCTGTTGGCGGACCAGCTACCGACCAGGCGGCCGTTGCGTAACAAGTAGAGCTGGTTGAACAGTGCGAACAGACCTTCCGAACGTTGCGGGCGGAGAAACACCCAGTCATCTACCTGTAAGCCTGTGCCGGCTGAGCCGATCAGGCGTTCCTGATTGGCGCTACGGCCATACAGGGCGTCATAGCTGAGGCCGGTCGGCGAGACTGGTGTTGCCGGCCATTGCCCTCCATACAGGTAGTAAGCCCGCTGGCGATTGGGGTTCCAGCGCTGCAGCAGTTGTTGTGATCCGTCGAGAAACGGCAGTTGTCCAGGCAACGCCTTGAGCACCGGGCTGGCGATCCACAGGGCGGCTTGTTGGGCGGCCAGCAGGTCGCTGTCGAAATCACTGGGTTTGAGCAGTGCGGAGCCGACCGCGATTTCATTCAATGGCGTATCGCGCTGGGTGTGCAGGGCATAGGTCAGGCTGCCCGCGCCATTGAGCAGCGGCTGTTGCGGCCACAGTTCGCTGAATGCGGCGGCGCTGGTGATAAATGCGCGGTAGCGTGCGGCGCTCTGGGTAAAGGCGCTGGTTTGGTCTGTCCAGAACGGCGTATGGGCGAGGTGCACGTCATAGCCCATCAAGCCTCGTACGTGTAGCCGGTTGGGCGTATTACGCAGCCAGGTGAGTGCGGCGCCAAGTTCGGCGGGTGTGGCAAAACCGCCACGGGCCAGGCCGATGTCGATTTCAAAGGCAATCTGTAGCGGTTGGTTAAGGGCGTTGGCCAGGGCGGCGTATTCCTGCAGACGGGGTTGGCTATCGACCAGCCAGGTCAGCTGCTCAGCGGGCACAAAGCCACTGCCCTGCGGCAGTTGCTGGTAGAAACTCAGGGCCGCTGCTGCGGGTAAGGGCTTGCCGAGCAGCAGGTCGGCCTGGGGGAAGTTCACAGCGAGCTGATTGATCTGCGGCTGGTGAAACACCATAAAGCGCTGCGTGCCTAGCTTCTTTGCCAGGTACTCCAGCAGGCCGATGGCGGCCAGGGACTTGGCCACCAGACGCAACGGCAACTGGTTGCCGAGTTGGCTGGCGAGCCGCTCGGCATTCTGATCCAGGCGCGCCAGGTCAACCACCAGCAGAGGGATGCCGCCGCCCTCTCGGCGCAAAAGCTGGTTGAGCGCGGCAAAGTATGGCGCGTGGGGCTGGCCGAGATCGCTCGGGCGTAGCGCCCAGCCGCCCAATAACCCCAGCGCGCCGAGGCCGAGCAGATTGCGTCGCTTCATCGCGCCCAGCGTTGTTGCAGCTGCAGGCTTTGCTTGAGGGCGGCGCGGTATTCGCTGTCGAGACGGGCGATCAACTGCTCGACGCTGGGCAGGTCGCTGATATTGCCGACGCCCTGGCCGGCCGACCATACGGTTTTCCAGGCCTTGGCTTCTTCATCCATTGGCTTGAGCTTCTCGCCGTAGTTGATCTCGCCTTTGTTCTGCAGCTGCTTGAGGTCGTAGCCGGCCAGCTCCAGGCTCTGGCGCATAAAGCTCGCCGGTACGCCGGAGACCGCCGGGGTGTGGATGATGTCGGCGGCTTTGGCGTCGAGAATCATCTGCTTGTAGGCAGCGGAAGCGGCGTTTTCCTGGGTGGCAATCAGGCGGGTGCCAAGGTAGGCGAGGTCGGCGCCAAGCAGTTGCGCGGCCAGCACTTCGTGGCCTTGGTTAAGGCAGCCGGCCAGCAGCAGAGTTTTGTCGAAAAACTGGCGGATTTCGGCAATCAGCGCAAACGGGCTCCAGGTGCCGGCATGTCCGCCTGCGCCAGCGGCGACTGCAATCAGCCCATCGACTCCGGCTTCAGCGGCTTTCTCGGCATGCCGGCGGGTGGTCACATCATGGAACACCAGGCCCCCGTAACTGTGTACGGCATCCACCACTTCCTTCACTGCACCGAGACTGGTGATCACGATAGGCACACGCTGCTCGACGCAGATCGCCAGATCCGCCTGCAGGCGCGGGTTGCTGCCGTGCACGATCAGGTTGACCGCATAGGGCGCTGCATCGCTACTCAGGCCGGCCTCGATCTCTTCCAGCCAGTCTTTGAAGCCGCTGCTCTCACGCTGGTTCAGCGCGGGAAAGCTACCGACGATGCCATTGTTGCAGCAGGCCAGCACCAGTTGCGGGTTGGACACCAGAAACATCGGCGCGGCGACGACGGGCAGGCGCAGGCGTTGTTCGAGCAGGGCGGGCAGCGACATGCAGTAATCCTCTTGATGGAGTTAGAAGGGGCGAACCACGACCAGAATGACAATGCCCAGCAGGGCCAGCACGGGCGCTTCATTGAACCAGCGGTAGAACACATGGCTGCGCTGGTTCTCGCCCCGGGCAAAGGCCTTGAGTTGGGCACCACACATAAACTGGTAGACCAGCAGCAGGGCCACCAGGCTCAGCTTGGCGTGCATCCAGCCCTGGCTGAAGTAGTAGCTCGGGTTAAGGCTGATCAGCCACAAGCCCAGGCCAACGGTAAAAATCAGTGACGGCCACATGATGCCGCGATACAGCTTGCGCTCCATGATGCAGAAGCGTTCGCGGCTGACTTCGTCGGTGCTCATGGCGTGGTAAACGAACAGGCGCGGAAGGTAGAACAGACCGGCGAACCAGCAGACCATGGCGATGATGTGCAGGGCCTTGAGCCATAGATAAAGCATTGTCCGTACTCGTTACAGGAAAGTGTCCCGATAGTAGTGGGCATGACCGCCTCCGTCATCACATGCGGCGCTCAAGTGTTGGCCCCTGGCCGAAGCGGCCGTATCATCGGCAGCTTTCCACTGCTGGTATTGCAAAGGGGCAAGTGATGATCAAGGTCGGAATCGTCGGCGGCACGGGGTATACCGGTGTCGAGTTGTTGCGTTTGTTGGCGCAACACCCGCAAGCGCAGGTCGAGGTGATTACCTCGCGCTCCGAGGCCGGCATGCGTGTCGACGAGATGTACCCGAACCTGCGCGGCCATTACGACAGCCTGGCGTTCAGCGTGCCGGACGTCGCTACCCTGGGCGCGTGCGATGTGGTGTTCTTCGCCACCCCGCATGGTGTTGCTCATGCCCTGGCCGGTGAGTTGCTAGCCGCCGGAACCAAGGTGATCGACCTTTCCGCTGACTTCCGCCTGCAGGATGCTAATGAATGGGCCAAGTGGTACGGCCAGCCGCATGGCGCGCCGGACCTGCTGCCGGAGGCGGTGTATGGCCTGCCTGAGGTCAACCGTGAGGCGATCAAACAGGCGCGTCTGATTGCCGTGCCGGGTTGTTACCCGACTGCCGCACAGCTGGCGCTGATTCCGCTGCTGGAGGCCGGTCTGGCTGATACCTCGCAAGTGATCGCCGACTGCAAGTCCGGCGTCAGTGGTGCCGGGCGTGGTGCCAGCGTGGCTTCGCTGTTCAGTGAAGCCGGCGAAAGCATGAAAGCCTATGGGGTCAAAGGTCATCGGCATTTGCCAGAGATTCGCCAAGGCCTGCGTCGCGCTGCCGGTAAGGATGTCGGCCTGACCTTTGTGCCACATCTGACACCGATGATCCGTGGTATTCACGCCACGCTTTACGCCACCGTGGTTGACCACTCGGTGGATCTGCAGGGGTTGTTCGAGAAGCGTTATGCCAGCGAGCCCTTCGTCGATGTAATGCCCGCCGGTAGCCACCCGGAAACGCGCAGCGTGCGCGGTGCCAACGTCTGTCGTATCGCCGTGCACCGTCCACAGGATGGCGACCTGGTGGTTGTGCTGTCGGTGATCGACAACCTGGTCAAGGGTGCGTCGGGCCAGGCGGTGCAGAACATGAACATCCTCTTTGGCCTGGATGAGCGCCTGGGCTTGTCCCACGCGGCCATGTTGCCCTGATGGCGGGCTGGGAGGTTCGCCCAAGCGATCCGGGGCGTGCGCGGCGGCGGCGCATGCTCGGCTTGCTGCTGGTGCTGTGCATTCCGCTGGCCTTCTATGTCGGCGGCTGGTGGCAGCAGTACACGCAGCCTGCAGTAGTGGTGGGGCAGCCGGCCGAGCCGGTGCGTGATGAGCAATTGGTGCGCGAGGTCGATGAGTTGCGTCAGCGCGTGGCAGTGCTCAGCAGCGCAGAAAAGCTCAGCCAGCAAGCTAATGAACAGAACCGTCTGACCATCAAGCTGCTCGAAGAGCAGATCTACAAACAGCAACAGGATCTGGCCTTCTACAAAGGCGTATTGGCCCCCGCCAGCCGTCGTGAAGGTTTGCGCATCAAGACCTTTGAGCTACAGGCCACGGACAAGCCTGAGCATTTCCGCTACAAGATACTCCTCAGCCGTGTGGGCAAAGGCGAGACGCCGCTGGAAGGCCAGTTGCAGGTGTCGATTGTCGGCAAGCAAGGCGAGCAGGATGTCACGCTTGAGCTGGCGACGTTAGGCGCAGACTTACCCGGTGCCCTGCCTGAGCAGCCGATTGCCTTCGCCTTCAAGCACTTTCAGGCCATCCCCGAGGCTGGGCGATTTGCCGAGCTAAAGTTGCCTGAAGGGTTTATCCCGCGCGAGATCAAGGTGCGTGCCGAGGTGCATGGCGAGAAACCTCTGCTGCGCACATTCAAATGGAACAAAGAGGAGTAACTGTTCCTTATGTGGAATAAAGATAAGGCGCGCACTGACGTGCAGCGTTTCGCGGGTAAGACCAGCCTGATTGCGGTGGGTGCTGAATTGCATGGCGATTTGCGCTTTCAGGGCGCGGTACAGGTCGATGGCAAGGTTATGGGTAACCTGGTGGCCAGCGAAGGTATGGTGCGCGTCAGTGTGCAGGGGAGGGTTGAAGGTGAGATCCGCGCCCCCCATATAGTGATTGATGGCGAAGTAGTCGGCGATGTGCACGCCAGTGGTCATCTTGAGTTGGGCGCGCGGGCGCGGGTACGTGGCAATCTGTATTACGCCCTGATGGAAATGGCCATGGGTGCGCAGATAGAGGGTCGTCTCTGTCGCTTGCAAGACGAGGCTCGGCCGTTGGAACTACCAGAAACGCTGGATGCTGCACAATAGTTGACCGCTTTTCTCGGGTAAGCGGATAATGCCGATCAGAATGCAGTATGGCGCGTAGCGCCGGGAGTTAATCAGCATGAGCGTCGAAACCTTCACCCCTAGTGCTATGCAATTTACGCAGGGCGCGGCGAACAAGGTGAAGAGCCTGGTCGATGAGGAAGGCAATCCGCGCCTGAAGTTGCGCGTGTTTGTAACGGGAGGCGGTTGTTCCGGCTTCCAGTACGGCTTCACCTTCGATGAGGAAGTGGCCGAGGATGACACCATAATCGAGCGCGAAGGCGTGAGTCTGGTGGTTGACCCGATGAGTTTCCAGTACCTGGCAGGTGCCGAGGTGGATTATCAGGAAGGTCTGGAGGGTTCGCGATTTGTCATCAACAATCCGAACGCCACCACCACCTGCGGTTGCGGTTCTTCGTTCTCGATCTGAGTTGCAGGCTGTTCAAGTTAACGCCGTGCCTTGTGCACGGCGTTGTCGTTTCTGGGTGCAGCAGATTTGAAAAGGTGACTAGGCGGGGTAGATCGCGCCAAGTACCCGCAGGCCTCTAGCGCCAGTGACGCTAGGCCGGTTGGCGGGAATGCCTTCCAGGCAGCAGTGCGCCAGCCAGGCAAAGGCCATGGCCTCAACCCAGTCGGCAGGAACGCCATGGGCATCGGTACTGCTCACATGGCTATCAGGCAGTAGCTGCGCCAGGCGGCGCATCAGTGTGTGGTTATGCGCGCCACCACCACACACCAGTAACATCTCGGTGTTCTGTTGAGCAGCCTTGAGCGCCTCGGTAATGCTGATAGCGGTCAGCTCCAGCAGCGTTGCCTGCACGTCAGTCGCCGCAAATGCCGGCAAGTTCTGCAGGTGCTGATCCAGCCAGTTCAGGTTGAACAACTCGCGCCCGGTGCTTTTCGGTCCTTGGGTCTGGAAGTAGGGATCACTCAGTAAGGCTTGCAGAAGTTGCGGCTGTATCTGGCCACTGGCGGCCCACTGACCGTCCTGATCGTATGCCAGGCCCTGATGGCGTTGAATCCAGGCATCCAGCAGCACATTGCCCGGGCCGCAATCGAAGCCATGCACCGGACTCTCAGGCTCAAGCAGGCTGAGGTTGCTGAAACCGCCAATATTAAGGATCGCGCGAGTGCTGCCTTCGCTGGCGAACAATGCCTGGTGGAATGCCGGAACCAGCGGTGCGCCCTGGCCACCGGCGGCAACATCGCGGCGGCGGAAGTCACTGACGACGCTGATACCGGTCAATTCAGCGAGCAGAGCGGAGTTGCCGATCTGGATGCTAAATCCGCGTGCAGGCTCATGGCGCACGGTCTGACCGTGGCTGCCGATGGCGCGAACGCTGTGTGCGGGTATGTCGTACTGGATTAGCAGTTCATTGATGCCTTGCGCGGCGAGCGCGACCCACTGTTGTTCGGCGATTGCAGCACGTGCCAGTTCATCTGGGCCGGATGCACACAGGCTGAGCAGCGCGCTGCGCAGCTCGACTGGCATGGGCAGGTAGCGGGTGCCGAGCAGGCGGGTGTTGTGTTCCTGCGCTATCAGCGCAATGTCCAGGCCGTCCAGGCTGGTACCGGACATCACGCCAAGGTAGAGGGGCATGGCTTAGCGCTGATTGTTGAGGGCAAGCATCGTGGACTTTTCTTTATCCATTTGTGCCATCAACGGTTTGCTCAACTGTATAAAGCGGGCTTTCTCGCTCTTGGCGATAGGGTCAGCCATGGGCAGCTTCTGGCTCAGCGGGTCAACGTGCACGCCATTGACCTGGAACTCATAGTGCAAGTGCGGCCCGGTTGACAGGCCGGTGGTGCCGATATAACCGATGATCTGGCCCTGCTTGACGTTGCTACCACTACGGATGCCCTTAGCAAAGCCGTTCATATGAGCATACAGGGTGCGGTAGCGTTGACCATGCTGGATGATCACCGCATTGCCGTAGCCGCCGTGACGACCGGCCAGGGTGATGCGGCCATCGCCGGCGGCCTTGATTGGCGTGCCGCGCGGGGCTGCGTAATCAACGCCTTTGTGTGCACGAATCTTATTCAGCACGGGGTGGCGACGGCCTGTGGAAAAGCGCGAGCTGATGCGGGCAAAGTCCACCGGGGTGCGAATAAAGGCTTTGCGCATGCTCTCGCCATTGGCGTTGTAATAGCTGCTGTTGCCTTGCTTGTTGGTGTAGCGCACGGCGGTGTAGGTCTTGCCGCGGTTGGTGAAGCGTGCTGAGAGAATATTGCCAGTGCCGACCTGCTTGCCGTTGACCACTTTCTTCTCGTAGATCAGCTCGAACTCGTCGCCTTCGCGAATATCCATCGCAAAATCGATGTCGTAGCCGAATACGTTGGCCAGATCCATGGTCAGGCTGTGCGACAAACCTGCGCGTTTGGCTGAGAGAAACAGCGAGCTGTTGATCACACCGTGGCTGTAAGTGGTTTGAACTTCAGGTTTGACCAGTTCGCGCTTGAAACTGAAGCCCTTCTCGCTTTTCGTCAGGGCAATGCTTTCCAGCTCACTGAGCTTGCTGTGCAGGCTTTCAAGCTGACCGTCTGTGTTCAGATTGAATTCGAGCGCTTGGCCTACTTTCAGGCGTGTCAGCTGCTTTGCTTCCTTGCTGCTATTGAGCACGTCATGCAGTGTGGTGGCGCTCAGGCCGACCTTGGCAAATACCGTGGATAGCGTATCGCCGTTTTCCACGCGGATGATGTGCTTAAGCGGGTCGATTTCTTCCTGAGGTTTTTCGGCTTGCGCAGCCTTCTGCCCATCGTCTGTGGGGCGTTCTGTGGCTGCCGTATTGGCGAAAGGTGATTGGCTTTTGTTGGGCGACGGTAGGGTGTCTACGTTCTGCTCGCCCTGTAGCTCGGCGAACTCAGAACCGTTGTCTAGCTCAAGATTGATGTAGGTTTTTTGGGCTTCAACTTCGCGGGAGGGAAATACCAGTAGGGCTAGGCTCAGTAGGGCGGCGACGCCACTGGCCGCCAGAATATGGCTTTTCGGGTACAGGGGCGGCGCTTTAGCTGGAGAGGTCATAGGCTGCTTTTTGACTTTAAAAATGAAAAGAAATAGATAAACGAAATGATGAATATGCAGTAACTGTATAAAATATAACCAAATCGCTAGCTAGGCAACCCCGGTTGTCGCGAGGTCGTCTTAGCGTAGGTGGGTGGCGGGCAGAACTTGTGATTTGTCTGCGATCTTGTATGGTTGGTTCCCTTTTGTTTTGAGTGGTCGTGAGTCCTGTCATGAAGTCGGTTGAAGAGCAGTTGGCGCTGATCAAGCGTGGCGCAGAAGAGGTTCTGGTTGAGGCTGAGCTAGTTGAGAAGCTCAAGCGTGGTCAGCCACTGCGTATCAAGGCCGGGTTTGATCCGACTGCGCCGGATCTGCACCTTGGGCACACCGTGCTTATTAATAAGCTGCGTCAGTTCCAGGAGCTGGGGCATCAGGTGATTTTCCTGATTGGCGACTTCACGGGAATGATCGGTGATCCCAGTGGCAAGAGCGCTACGCGTCCACCGCTTACTCGCGAGCAAGTGCTGGAGAACGCGGAGACCTACAAGACCCAGGTGTTCAAGATTCTTGATCCGGCGAAAACCGAAGTTGCCTTCAACTCCACCTGGATGGACAAGATGGGGCCGGCAGATTTCATTCGCCTGACTTCGCAGTACACCGTTGCGCGGATGCTTGAGCGTGATGATTTCAGTAAGCGCTACTCGACCAATCAACCGATCGCCATCCATGAGTTCCTCTACCCGCTGGTGCAGGGTTATGACTCTGTCGCTCTGCAGGCGGATGTTGAGCTGGGCGGCACTGATCAGAAATTCAACCTGTTGATGGGGCGCGAGTTGCAGCGCTCCTATGGTCAGTCCTCGCAGTGCATCGTCACCATGCCGTTGCTTGAAGGTCTGGATGGCGTGAAGAAGATGTCCAAGTCGCTGGGCAACTATATAGGTATCCAGGAAGCTCCTGGTGTCATGTACAACAAGCTGGTATCCATGCCGGATGCGCTGATGTGGCGCTACTTCGAGCTGCTCAGCTTCCGCTCCATGGAAGAGATCGAGCAGTTCAAGCGTGATGTCGAGCAGGGTGCCAACCCCCGTGACATCAAAATCAAATTGGCTGAAGAGATCGTTGCGCGCTTCCATGGCGAAGAGGCGGCGCTAAGTGCTCATCGCTCGGCGGGCAATCGAATGAAGGATGGTGAGCTGCCTGACGATCTGCCAGAGATCGAGGTTTTGTCGGCTGAGGATATGCCGATTGCCTCGCTCCTTAATAAGGCAGGTCTGGTGAAGAACGCTGCTATGGCGCGCGATCTGCTGGGTTCCGGCGGTGTGCGCGTGGATGGTGAGGTGGTGGATCGCTCCTTTATATATAAGGTGGGTTCAGCTCATGTCTGTCAGGCCGGTAAGAAAGCGTTTGCACGCATTACGCTTAAGCTTGAGTCGTGATGCGCTAGATGTAGTGGGTGCGACAAAGCCGTTGAAGCGTCAGCTTCAACGGCTTTGTCGTTTCTGAGGGCGGCGCGGGTGGTTGGCGTGGCTGCAGCCTTTGATTTCCTGGATATTGAAACAAAAGCATAACAATCGATTGACCTTGGTTTTTTTGTCCCTATAATGCGCACCTCTTCAGGCGTAAGCAGCTCCTTAAACTTCTTATAAAACAAGAAGTTATATTTAAAATAGGGGTTGCAAAGCAGC
>Ga0247831_1006709_pt1 | contig 13378 bp, 10 predicted proteins | sample LaCruzMarch2015__9_FD_192406 | JGI IMG/M metagenome (GOLD analysis project Ga0247831, IMG submission 192406) | Freshwater microbial communities from meromictic Lake La Cruz, Castile-La Mancha, Spain - LaCruzMarch2015_1m | ecosystem: Environmental > Aquatic > Freshwater > Lake | place: Spain...
CATCTGCAGCACGCGGCCGACATCGCGCAGCACGGCGCGCGCCTGGAGCTTACCGTGCGTGATGATCTGGGCGACGCGATCGCGGCCGTACTTCTGCTGCACGTAGCGGATCGTCTCGTCGCGACGCTCCTGGCAGAAGTCGATGTCGAAGTCCGGCATCGACACGCGCTCGGGATTGAGGAAGCGCTCGAACAGCAGGCCGAAGCGCAACGGATCGAGATCGGTGATGGTCAACGACCACGCAACCAGCGAGCCGGCGCCCGAGCCACGGCCGGGACCGACCGGAATGCCGTTCGCCTTGGACCACTGGATGAAGTCGGCGACGATGAGGAAGTAACCCGGAAACTTCATCTTCGTGATGATGTCGACTTCGTAGGCGAGGCGCTTCTCGTAGTCCTCGCGCGTGAAGCCCTTTGCGAGCGGCGTCGTCTGAAGCCGGCGGACGAGACCCTCCTCGGCCTGGCGCCTCAATTCCACCGCCTCGGCTTTCAGGCGATCCTCGTCGGTCGCGCCCTTCTCCAGCTTGACGAAGCTCGGCAGGATCGGCTTGCGGCCCTTCGGGCGAAATGCGCAGCGCTGCGCGATTTCGACCGTATTGGCGAGCGCCTCCGGCAGGTCGGCGAACAGCGCCGCCATCTCGTCGGCGCTTTTGAGGTAGTGCTGCGAGGTGAGCCGTCGGCGATTGTCCTCGACCACGTAGCTGCCGTCGGCGATGCAGATCAGCGCGTCGTGCGCCTCGAAGTCGTCGGGCGTCGCGAAATAGACCTCGTTGGTGGCGACCAGCGGCACGGCGAGATCGTAGGCGAGGTCGAGCAGCTTCGGCTCGACGGTTCGTTCGTGGGCGGCGCCGTGGCGTTGCACCTCGACGTAGAGGCGATCCCCGAAAATGCGAGCAAGCGCCTTCAGCCGCTGGGCGGCGAGATCGTCCTGGCCCTCGGCGAGGGCGCGGTCGACCGGGCCGAGCGCGCCACCGGAAAGCGCGATGAGGCCTTGCGAATACTGCTCCAGCCGGTCGATGGCGACGTGTGGCTCAGCGGCGTCCTCGTGGTCGAAGAAGGCGTGGCTCGACAGCTTCATCAGGCTCGCGTAGCCGGCGTCGTCCAGGGCGTAGAGCGCGACACGGCCCGAGGGCTTGGCCTGCGGCTGGTTGGCCGTCGAGCGCAGTGCCGCCGGGCCTTCCGCCTTGGCATCGAGGAAATCGACGGCGAGCGACAACCCGGCGATCGGCTGGATGCCGGCTCCCGAGAGTTTGTCGGAGAACTCCAGAATGCCGAACAGATTGCCGGTGTCGGCGAGGCCGATGGCTGGGAAACCGTGCGCGACGCTGAGCTTGGCGAGCTTGCCGATCGGCAGCGCACCCTCGAGCAGCGAATAGGCCGAGTGCGCCTTGAGGTGGATGAACTTCGGCATGGCCGGCGTGGCCGACGAAGCGGGCGCGGCCGGCTTGTCGGAGACGCCGGGGGTGGCTGCAAGGGCCGGCCGGCGCGCGTCGGGCCCCTTCGGAACCGGCATGCGGGCTGCGGCGTCACGGGTGCGAATCGGTGCTGTCATGGGGTGGAAACTACCCAATAAAGTTCGATGCCGGCAGCGATCTGCGCACTTTGCACAGGCCGTCCCCGTTCTGCACCGTCGGCCCGACGTGGCGGAGAAATAAGCAAGCCGTCAGCGCACCACGCGGATCTGGACGCCGATGTCGAGGCTGGCCCAGGCGCGGTCGGCGGTGAGTACGGGCAGGCTTTCGGTGATGGCGAGCGCGAGGCAGCAGCGGTCGGCGAGCGAGAGGCCGAGCGGGCGGGTGGCCCGTCGCAGCTCCGCAGCCCGCATCGCCTGACGGTGATCGAAAGGCACCGACAAGCGCTCGACCAGCGCGCGGGCCGCTCTCAGCGTCGGATCTGGCGCGCTGCGGTCGATGAGGCGGGTCATCACCTCGACGGCGTTGATCGCGCTCATGGCGCCGGTGCCGATCTCGCTGGCCACCACGTCCCAGCCGGGCTTGCTCTGCAACAAGGCGAGCACGGCCGAGGCATCGAGCACAACGTGCGCTGCCATATCCGGTCAGCCCTTGTCGCTGCCTGAGCGACCGGTGGCGTTCTGTCTGGTGAGCCACTCCGCCACTTCGGCCTCTTCTTTGGCTGCCTCGGCGCGGCGCTCGGCGATCAATTCGTCGACCAGGCTGACGCCCGGAGGCACCAGCTTCTTCAAGTCGCGCTGGATCGCGCGGACGAGGCTCATGTGAGTTGCAAAGCTCACCGTCGCGCCGTCGAACGAGCCGATCAACGCGTCGCCCTCCTTCAGCTGCATGGCGGCGCGGATATCGGCCGGGATCACCACGCGGCCGCCCGGGCCGATCTTCGCCTCGAACTGGGTGGGCTCGGGAGTCGCGGCGTCGGCGGCAGATGTACCGCCGAAGGGGGTGGCGTCTTCGTTGAAACCGGGCATGATTGACCTGTTATGTCAAATATAAGGAACAATGACATGTTATGGGGTTTACGTCAAATTACGGCGGTCGCGAAGCGCGCGGACCCGGCCACTTCCATCGCTGGCGCGGAACTCGCGGAGGAATGGGTCCCGTGCACCCCCGGGACAAGCCCGAGGGCAAACAAGGCACGGGATGACCGCTATGTGTGGTCTGGACGCAGCGCGTTAAGGCTGGCGACGAGACGTGCGGGGGGACTTGTCCCCGCTGTTCGGAGCGGCCGTAACGTAATGCTTACCCCGCCCAATCGAAGGGCCTGGATCGCGAGCTGGGTGAGACAGCGGGCGGGGCGCGCCGGATGGCTGGTATCCATCAGCTGTGTCCAGTGCCGTGTCTCTTGTTGGCGCCGCGACTGCGCCCGCCATGCGAGCGGATCGCTGCGGCGCTGGTAGCGCCTCGCCGTCGCGTTCGCGGAGGTGGGGCAACCCGCACCAACAGGAATCCCGTCGCAACGGATGCGCGGCGGGAGGGCACGGCGACCGTCCGCATAGGGGGGACCTCTCTGGCCGCTCCCGTCGCGCGAGTGGTGCCGTCCGAGCCAAGGACGGTGCGGTGGTGAGGCCGATGAGGCCGACGCACTGCACGGCGTGCCGCATCCACTGCAAATTCGTTACGAGGCACGCCGCACCGCTGCCCTTCGTCGAGGATTGGGTTGCGACATAAGGTGTAGCTACATGTAAATCGCCGGGGGTTCGGGGGACGGGTCGCCCGAGCGGATGCAGGGCGGCAGCCCTGCGGCGCGAAGCGCATCACCCCTTCCCGAACAATTCCCGTCCGATCAGCATACGGCGGATTTCGCTGGTGCCGGCGCCGATTTCGTAGAGTTTGGCGTCGCGGAGCAGGCGGCCGGTGGCGGTGTCGTTGATGTAGCCGGTGCCGCCCAAGAGCTGGATGGCGTCGAGGGTGATCTGGGTCGCTTTCTCGGCGGCGATGAGGATGGCGCCGGCGGCGTCCTGGCGGGTGGTCTCGCCGCGGTCGCAGGCCTTGGCGACGGCGTAGACGTAGGCGCGGCAGGCATTCATGGTGACGTACATGTCGGCGATCTTGCCCTGCACGAGCTGGAACTCGCCGATCGACCGGCCGAACTGCTTTCGCTCGCGGACGTAGGGCATGACGATGTCGAAGGCCGCTTGCATGATGCCGATAGGGCCGGCGGCGAGCACGGCACGCTCATAGTCGAGGCCGCTCATCAGTACGTTGACGCCGCGGCCGACCTCGCCCAGCACATTCTCGGCCGGCACTTCGCAATCCTCGAACACCAGTTCACCCGTGTTCGACCCGCGCATGCCGAGTTTGTCGAGCTTCTGGGCGACCTTGAAGCCCTTCGACTTGGTCTCGACGATGAAGGCGGTGATGCCCTTGGGGCCGGCCTCGGGATCGGTCTTGGCGTAGACGATAATGACATCGCCGCCGGGGCCGTTGGTGATCCACATCTTGGTGCCGTTCAGCACGTAGCGGTCGCCCTTCTTCTCGGCCTTGAGTTTCATCGACACGACGTCGGAGCCGGCGCCGGGTTCCGACATGGCGAGGCCGCCGACGTGCTCGCCGGAGATCAGCTTGGGCAGGTATTTGCGCTTCTGTTCGACCGTGCCGTTGCGGCTCAGCTGATTGACGCACAGGTTGGAGTGCGCGCCGTAGGACAGCCCGACGGAGGCAGAGCCGCGCGACACCTCCTCCATGGCGATAACGTGCTCGAGGTACCCGAGGCCGGAACCGCCGAACTCCTCCTGCACCGTGATGCCGTGCAGACCGAGCGCGCCCATTTCGGGCCACAGATGACGGGGGAACTCGTCGGTCTTATCGATCTCGGCGGCGATCGGCGCGATCTGGTCAGCGGTGAACGAGGCGACCGTGTCGCGCAACGCGTCCGCAGTTTCGCCGAGGTCGAAGTTGAAGGCTGGCGCGGTGTTCGGGATCATGGGCGCACTCGTGCATCTGGTGTTGGCGTTGGCGTTGCTCCTGGGTGCCGTTATAGGCTGATCGGTGGACGAGTGGCAGTGGGTGGTACGGAAGGTCGGGCATGAGCGGCGAGGACAACGAGACGATGTCGGCGGGCGGCGAAGGCGCGGCGGTTCGCCCGTCGGCGGTGCCGTGGCCGCCGATACTGCTCGTCTCACTGGCTGGACTCGCGATCCTGATGGGTCGGCTGCAGCCATTCTCGTGGCCGGGCGTCGACGACACGGCGGCGCGCGCCGTCGGCCTCGGCATCGGCGCCATCGGCATCGCGCTGGCGGTGTGGGCGGCCGTCACCATGCACCGGGCGCGGACCACCGTGATGCCGCACAAGGGTGCGAGCAAGCTCGTCACCAGCGGGCCGTTCCATCGCTTCCGCAATCCGATCTACATCGGCGACGTGATGATCCTGCTCGGCATCGCCGAGGCGACCAAGAACATCTGGTTCGTGATCGCCGCCCTGCTGTTCGTGCCGTTGGTCACCTGGCTCGCCATCCTGCCCGAGGAACGTCATCTGGCCGCGAAGTTCGGTGCGGAGTGGGAGGCGTACAAGGCGCGGAGCCGGCGGTGGCTGTGAGAACGGGTAGGTGGTCCGTGGCCGGTCGTGAGTGGGCAGTGGTGACAGGTTGGCATTCCGACGGGTCATACCCCCTTGCCAAGCGGCGTCCGATCCGGCTGGATCGGGGAGCCACGCCTCGGCCGACCCGACAACGAACCTGTGTGACGACCACTCGAGGGAGTAAAGCCTGATGCCATCCGTTTTCGCCCGCGCACGCTACGCGGCGCTCGCCGCCGGCCTCGTCGCGCTTGCCGCAGCCAGCGGCGCGCTCGCCGCCGACGCCGTCAAGGTCGGGCTGCTTTCGACGCTGTCGGGTCCGGGCGCCGGCCTCGGCGTCGACATCCGCGACGGCTTCCAGCTCGCCGTGAAGCTCAAAGGCGGCACGCTCGGTGGCCTCAAGGCCGACGTGATCATCGCCGACGACGCGGCCAACCCCGAGACCGGCCGCCAGACCGCCGACCGCCTCGTCAAGCGCGACAAGGTCGACTTCATGACCGGCATCGTGTTCTCGAACGTGATGCTGGCTGCCGGCGCGCCGACGTTCGCGTCGAAGACGTTCTATATCTCCGCCAACGCCGGCCCGTCGCAGCTTGCAGGCAGCCAGTGCAACCCCTACTTTTTCTCGGTCTCCTGGCAGAACGACAACCTGCACGAGGCGGTGGGCAAGCACGTCGCCGACAAGGGCTTCAAGAAGCTCGCGCTGATCGCGCCGAACTATCCGGCCGGCAAGGACGCGCTGACTGGCTTCAAGCGCTTTTACAAGGGCGAGGTGGCACTCGAGGTCTACACCCAGCTCCAGCAACTCGACTATGGCACCGAACTCTCGCGCCTCAGGGCTGCGAAGCCTGATGCCGTCTATATCTTCCTGCCGGGCGGCCTCGGCATCAACTTCATCAAGCAGTTCGTCGGTGCCGGCCTCAATAAAGAGATGAAGCTGTTCGGGCCCGGCTTCTCGGCCGACGAGGACGTGATCAAGGCGGTTGGCGAGCCGATGGTCGGCATGTTCAACGCCTCGCACTGGGCGCACGACCTCGACAACGCCGCCAACGTGGCATTCGTCGCTGCCTTCGAGAAGGAGTACGGCCGCCTGCCGACGCTGTACGCCTCACAGGGCTACGACGCCGCGTTGTTGATCGATGCCGCGGTGCGTGACGTGAAGGGCAAGCTCGACGACAAGGCCGCCGTACATGCCGCGCTGAAGGCGGCGAAATTCGACAGCGTGCGCGGTGCCTTCAAGTTCAACGCCAACCAGTATCCGGTGCAGGATTACTTCATGCGCGAGATCGTGAAGGACACCAAGGGTCGCGTCACCAACCGCACCATCGGCACGGTGTTCAAGGGCCACGCCGACGCCTACGCGGGCGAGTGCAAGATGCCGGCACTTTAAGACGACACGACACCGCCTCGAACGATCACAGCCGCGCCGAGGGAACCCCTCAGCGCGGCTGTTTGCGATAGAAGGCGATGGTGTCGGCCATACCGTCGGCGAGCGGGGTCGCGGGGAGGCCGGTCAACACCTCGCGCACATTTCCCTCCGGCACGTCAGGGGTGAACGGCAGCTCAGGGCCGTCGATGGCGATGCGCGCGTCGTTGACGTGACGCTTGATGGCCGCGACCACCTGCTCGCACGAGGCAATCTCACCGACCATGTTGAAGACGTGTGCGCCGTCTGGTTCGCGGAGCAGCGCTGCGACGTAGGCCGCCGCCACGTCGTCGACGTAGACGAGTCCAGCCGAACCCCGATAGGGAATAGTGTACGCCTCGCCACGGGCGGCGGCGCGGGCGGCGAGCGTCGGGCCGGCGGTGAGGCCGGACTCGCGGCCGGGTCCAAAGACGACGTAAGGACGGAAGCCGACGCTCGCCACACCGTGATCGGCGAAGTAGGCACGCGCCGCGCCCTCGTTGGCGAGCTTGAACGTGCCATAATGCGTGATCGGGAACGGCTCCGTGCCCTGGTCGGGACCGAACACACCCGCACTCGACGTGTAGACGATGTGCTTGATGCCATGGGCGCGCGCCGCTTCGAACATGTTGAGCGTGCCGATGACGTTGACCTGGGCACCGCGCACCGGATCGGCGGCGCAGGCCGGCGTCAGTATACCGGCCATATGTATGATCCCATCGCAACCCGCCGCCGCCGCCTTCACGGCCAGGCCATCGACGATTTCGCCGGTCACCCATTCGGCGGCGTCGGCGATCTTCGCTCCGGCGATCGCCGTGACGATGTCGCGCCGCTCGACGATGTCGAACAGGCGAAGTTCGTGGCCCTCGGCCGCCAACCGCCGTGCGATCCACGCGCCGATGAAGCCGTTACCGCCCGTGATCAGAATTCGCATGGCATTCCCTCCCCCTGCAAGCGCCGGCGGTCTACCCGCTGGTCAGTTTGTCTTTGCTGCTTCCGGCTCCAGCGTGATCAACAGCGTGCTCTCGCTGACCTGCTCACCGACCTCGACCAGCACCTCACGGATGACGCCATCGCGCGGCGCGGTCAGCGTGTGCTCCATTTTCATGGCTTCGAGCACGAGCAGGCCGTCGCCACGGGTGACGGTCTGGCCGGCTTGCGCCCGAAGCACTTTGACGAGCCCCGGCATCGGAGCTGCCACCTGATCGCCACCGGCATCGCCGTCATCGTCGCCTGCGAGAGCGTCGGGCCGCGTGAAGGGGTGTGCGTGCCCGCCCATGAAAACGGTGACAGTCGCGTCGTGGTGCGCGACCACAAAACGCCGGATCGTATCGCCGACCCGCACCGAGCCTTCGCCGCCGGATATCGCATCGACGGTAAGTTCAAACGGAGCGGCACCGGTGACGCGGAAGCGGCCACCGCCGAGCGCCGTGACGGCACGATCGATCCGCTCGCCGGACTGCTCGAGGTGGGCATGGATCTCGCCTTCGCCCCACTGCCGGAAGCCGGCGAGCCGCGACCAGGGATCGCCGTCTGAAGGCTGCGCGAGCAGGCCGAGGGACGCGAGCGAGGCGAGAGCGACGACGGTGTCGTCGGGAGCGGGCTCGGCGCTGAGTGTCGCGAGATCGCGGGCGATGAGGCCGGTATCGACGCGGCCCGCGGCGAACCCCTCGTGGCGGGCGAGAGCCGACAGGAACGCGACATTGGTCACCGAGCCGGCGATGTGGCACTCGCCGAGTGCGCCTGCGAGCCGGTTCAGTGCCGCGCGCCGCGTCGGCCCGTGCACGATCAGCTTGGCGATCATCGGATCGTAGAACGGCGTGATGGCATCGCCCTCGCGCACGCCGGCATCGACCCGCACCAGACCGGGCGTGAACTCGGCCGCCTCGGGCGTGCGGAAATGGGTGAGCGTGCCGGTCGCCGGAAGGAAGCCCTTGGGCACGTCCTCGGCATAGATGCGCGCCTCGAAGGCGTGACCGTTAACAGCGAGGTCGGCTTGTCCGAAGGGGAGGGCCTCGCCGGCCGCGACGCGCAACTGCAGTTCCACGAGATCGAGCCCGGTGATCGCCTCCGTCACCGGATGCTCGACCTGCAGGCGCGTGTTCATCTCCATGAACCAGAAGCCGTCAGGACGCAGCGCGCCGGAACCGTCTGCGATGAACTCGACGGTGCCAGCCCCCGTGTAGCCGACGGCGCGGGCCGCTTCGACCGCGGCATGTCCCATGGCCGCACGCACGTCGGCCGTCATGCCGGGAGCCGGCGCTTCCTCGATCACTTTCTGGTGGCGGCGCTGCAGGGAGCAGTCGCGCTCGAACAGATGCACGACGTTGCCGCGCGTATCGGCGAACACCTGGATCTCGATGTGGCGCGGTTGCGTGACATACTTCTCGATGAGGCAGGCCGGATCGCCGAAGCTGGACAAGGCCTCGCGCTCGGCGCCGGCCAGCGCCTCCGCGAAGTCCTTCGGATCGTCGACGCGACGCATGCCCTTGCCGCCGCCGCCGGCCCGCGCCTTGATCAGCACCGGATAACCGATGCGCTTGGCCTCTTTGGCGAGGAACGCGGGATCGCGGCTGTCACCGTGATAGCCCGGCACCACCGGCACGCCGGCTCTTTCCATCGCAGCCTTGGCGGCGTCCTTGAGGCCCATGGCGCGGATCGCGCTCGCCGGCGGGCCGATGAACACGAGACCGGCGGCCACGACTTTCTCGACGAACGCCGGGTTCTCGGAGAGGAAGCCGTAGCCCGGGTGGATCGCTTGCGCGCCGGTCGCCAACGCTGCTTCGATTATGCGGTCGGCCTTGAGGTAGCTCTCGGCGACGGGCGAAGGCCCGATGCGCACCGCCTCGTCGGCCATCGCGACGTGCTTCGAGGCCGCGTCCGCATCCGAGTGGACGGCGACGGTCGCGATGCCGAGCCGGCGTGCCGTCGTCATCACGCGACAGGCGATCTCGCCCCGGTTGGCGATCAGAATTTTGCTGAACATGGCCGACCTCACATCCTGAACACGCCGAAGCGCGTCTCTTCGATCGGCGCGTTGAGCGAAGTGGCGAGGCTGAGCCCCAGCACGTCGCGCGTCTTGCGCGGGTCGACGATGCCGTCGTCCCAAAGCCGCGCGGAGGCATAGAGCGGGTGCGACTGGCGCTCGAACATCTCGAGCGTCGGGCGCTTGAAGGCCGCTTCCTCCTCCACACTCCACGTGCCGCCCTTGCGCTCGATGCCATCGCGGCGGACGGTTGCCAGCACGCCAGCTGCCTGCTCGCCGCCCATCACCGAGATGCGGCTGTTGGGCCAGGTCCACAGAAAGCGCGGGCCGTAAGCGCGCCCGCACATGCCGTAGTTGCCGGCGCCGAACGAACCGCCGACCAGGACGGTGATCTTCGGCACCGCCGTGGTGGCGACCGCGGTGACCAGCTTGGCGCCGTGCTTCGCGATGCCCTCCGCCTCGTACTTCCGGCCGACCATGAAGCCGGTGATGTTCTGCAGGAACAGCAGCGGGATCTTGCGCTGCGAACACAGCTCGACGAAGTGAGCGCCCTTAAGGGCGCTTTCGGAAAACAACACGCCGTTGTTGGCGACGATGCCGACGGAGAAGCCGTGGATGTGGGCGAAGCCGGTCACCAGCGTTGTCGCATAGCGCGCCTTGAACTCGTCGAACCGTGAGCCGTCGACCAGCCGGGCGATCACCTCGCGGATGTCGTAGGGGGTGCGGAGATCACCCGGCACGACACCGAGCAGCTCGGCCGGATCATAGAGCGGCGCCTCCGGCGTGGTGTCGAGCGGCGCGCGTGATCCAGCCCCGAGGTTGGCCACTGCCCGGCGGGCCAGCGCCAGCGCATGGGCATCGTCGCGGGCGAGGTGGTCGGCAACGCCCGAGAGCCGCGTGTGCACGTCGCCGCCGCCCAGGTCCTCCGCCGTGACGATCTCGCCGGTCGCAGCTTTCACCAGCGGCGGGCCAGCGAGGAAGATCGTACCTTGCTCCCTGACGATGATCGTCTCGTCCGACATCGCCGGCACATAGGCACCGCCCGCTGTGCAAGACCCCATGACGACGGCGATCTGGGCAAGGCCCCTGGCCGACATGTTGGCCTGGTTGAAAAAGATGCGGCCGAAGTGGTCGCGGTCGGGAAACACCTCGTCCTGGTTCGGCAGGTTCGCGCCGCCGGAATCGACCAGATAGACGCACGGCAGCCGGTTCTCGGCGGCGATCTCCTGGGCGCGTAGGTGCTTCTTCACCGACATCGGGTAGTACGTGCCGCCTTTGACCGTCGCATCGTTGCAGACGATCATCACCTCGCGCCCCGAGACGCGGCCGACGCCCGTCACGAGGCCGGCCGACGGGCTGTCGCCGTCGTAGAGCCCATGCGCCGCGAACAGGCCGACCTCGAGGAATGGCGAGCCGGCATCGATCAATCGTTCGATGCGCTCGCGGGGGAGGATCTTGCCGCGCGCGACGTGCCGCTTTCTCGCTTCCGCACCGCCGCCTGCGATGGCGAGGTGGCTCGCCGCCTCGACCTCGCCGAGGGCTGCGGTATTGGCCGCCAGATTGCGTGCGAACGCCTCCGAGCGCACCGAGACTTGGGATTTCAGGACGGCCAAGCTTGCCTCTCCTCGACGACGCGGCCGGGTGCCAGCACGCACCCGGAGAACCTCAGCAGCCAAGAGTGTCTCTGTAGATACTGACGTGCCGGCTGCCAATGGCGTCCGGCCCACCACGCGACATACTGGATCAGCGCTGCCCTCAATGCTACTGGCAGCAGACGTGCGACGCGGAACCCACATGCTGAAACTGCTCGGGCCAATATCGGCGGGTGACCGCCAACACTCGACCGACAGCCGCCTCAGGCTGCAGACCATCGTGCGCCTCAGATGGTTCGCAGTGGCAGGCCAGCTGAGCGCGCTGGCGCTGGTGGCACTGGTGCTCGGCTTCGACTTTCCGATCGCCTACTGCCTGCTGCTGGTCGCAGCCTCGGCGTGGCTCAACGTCTACCTGCGCATCCGCTTCCCCTCCCGCCATCGGCTCGGCACCGGGCTCGCCACTGTGCTGCTCGCCTACGACGTGCTGCAACTGGCCGCTCTGCTCCTGCTGACGGGAGGCTTGCAGAACCCGTTCGCGCTCATGCTCGTCGCCCCGGTCACGGTGTCGGCTGCGACGCTGCCGGCGGCCTACTCTATCCTGCTCGGCGTGACCGCGCTCGGGGCCGGAGCCGCACTCCTCCCCGAACTGACGCCATTGCCCTGGTATCCGGGCGAAACCTTCCACCTGCCGCTGCTCTACAAGTTCGGACACCTTGCGGCGATCGGCGTGTGCATGGTGTTCCTCGGCATCTATGTCGCGCGGCTGTCGCGCGAGAGCCGGCAGATGTCGGCGGCGCTGACAGCGACCGAACTGGTGCTCGCCCGCGAGCAGAAACTGCACGCCCTCGATGGGCTCGCCGCCGCCGCCGCCCATGAACTCGGCACGCCGCTGGCAACCATCGTGCTCGTCACCAAGGAACTTCAGCGCGAGGTCGCAGCCGACAGCCCGCTGCGCGCAGAACTCGATCTGCTGTCGAGCCAGGCGGCCCGCTGTCGCGAGATCCTCGGCAAGCTGACCCGCCAGCCGAGCGAAGCCGACCCGCTGCACTCGTCGCTTACGCTGGGCCAGTTGGTCGACGAAGCTGCCGCTCCGCACAAAGCGAGCGGCGCCAACATCGAGATCATGGTCGGCCCGCTGGATGCTGCGGCAGCGGCCGGCGCCGGACGCGGCGGCGAGCCGGTCGGCACACGCCGGCCCGGTATCGTTTACGGGCTTGCCAACCTGATCGAGAATGCCGTCGATTTCGCCCGCAGCCGAGTCGAGGTCGGCGCCCGCTGGAACAATGACGAGGTTATCGTCACCGTCACCGACGACGGGCCAGGGTTCCCGATCGATCTGCTCGAGAGCATCGGCGACCCCTACGTGACCAGCCGGCCCACCGGCGGGCAGGCCAGCCGAGGCGCCTCGAGCAAAACGACCGGATTAGGGCTCGGCTTCTTCATCGCCAAGACGTTGCTGGAACGATCGGGCGCGAGCGTCGAACTCGCCAACCAGCGCCTGCCGGCGACCGGCGCCATCGTGACGATCCGCTGGCGGCGCGCGGCCTTCGAAGAACGGCAGGCCTCGGCGACCGCGTGATCAGCCGATCGGCGGCCTGATCGGTAAGCATGACGATCGACTCCTGCCGATCAGCCTCCCCCGCGGGGTCCCCGCTCGATCCGACCGTAACCGCCGCCCGTAGATAGGTGTAAACCGTATGACAAAAGGTTTGGCAGCCGGTTCTGACACTATATAAGGGTGCGACAAAGGAGACGGCTATGGTGACCGAGGATCTGACCTTCAACAAGGACGAGCTTCCTGCGGATGCGTCCCTGGTGCTGGTCGACGACGACGCAGCGTTCCTGCAACGGCTGGTGCGCGCGATGGAAACACGCGGCTTCGACGTGCGCAGCGCCTCCAGCGTGGCGATGGGACTGCAGCTGATCCGTGAGCGCCCGCCGGCCTTCGCAGTGGTCGACATGCGGCTCGAAGACGGCAACGGCCTGGACGTGATCGCGGAACTCTCGCGGCTGCGCCCCGATGCCCGTACGATCGTGCTGACCGGATACGGCAACATCGCAACCGCCGTCTCGGCCGTGAAGCTCGGCGCCGTCGACTATCTGGCCAAGCCCGCCGATGCCGACGAGATCACCGACGCGCTGCTGGCGCCGACCGATGCCAAGGCGCCACCGCCGGAAAACCCGATGTCGGCTGATCGTGTCCGCTGGGAGCACATCCAGCGCGTTTACGAGCTCTGCAATCGTAACGTCTCGGAAACGGCCCGCCGTCTGAACATGCATCGCCGCACGCTGCAGCGTATCCTCGCCAAACGCGCACCGAAGTAATCCCGGGCGAGCAAGATTGCTCCGGGATCGCTGCACACGGAATGACCGTTTGATGCGTAAGACATGTCTGGTGCGGTCGAGAAGA
>Ga0247831_1006712_pt1 | contig 13376 bp, 17 predicted proteins | sample LaCruzMarch2015__9_FD_192406 | JGI IMG/M metagenome (GOLD analysis project Ga0247831, IMG submission 192406) | Freshwater microbial communities from meromictic Lake La Cruz, Castile-La Mancha, Spain - LaCruzMarch2015_1m | ecosystem: Environmental > Aquatic > Freshwater > Lake | place: Spain...
AAAAACTAATTCCTTTCCGAAATCGAAGACAGAATTCACATAACTTTGATCGCTTATAACTTCTTAACCAGCAATGCGTACATAACGTTCTCAGCACCAATCGTTTTTGTCTTGATCTCAGCTCTCCACAGAGCCACTAAACGTCAAAATCGGCCAAGAATTGAGAAAAAAAGTTTCTAAGCAAAGCAAACATACGGTAGTCTTTTCCTTCTTCTGATGGTGTACCCTACTTGTACTAGATGTGGCCGCTGCTGGCTCCTTCAATGGCCTTTCTCTTCATTCCTTCTTTGTCCTGCATTCTCATCATACCCTCCCCCAGCAAACCCCCCCACCTCCGCCCGGTGATGACGCCGACGCTGCCGATGTATTCCAAAAACCGATTGCATTTAATCGATCATACCTCTCTTCCAATAATGTACCATTCTTATTGGCCGTCCTTTGCTTACGCACCCATTTACCCAGCTTGGGATACGGTATATAATGCAATGGTACATTACAACTCCCGTTGTGCGATTTTTGATATGATATTAAATTCGACATGTTGACATTCCATTTATCGCTCTTGGATAGACCAAAATCAAAGCCCGCATTCGTTAATTGAGCGTGTCGGTCATTGGTTAATGTGCCAGCACGGTAGGCCGAACGTTGATTCTCGATCCAACGTTTATGCGTTTCGTCATTATTCGATTTACCACGAATGTATAACTTTAAATTCTTCTCCCATCGTTCTTCCAATTTTGGCGAGAAGACAGTCTTCGACGGCGATGGTGTCATTTTTGCTGTAGTAGCACCACCCTCTCTCTTCTTTGGCGTTGGTTTGTTGCTTTTCGACGGTGGCGATGGTGTCTTCGTCTTCGAGGAATGAGTTGTTGTATCATCTTCGCCAAAATCCACTCCAACATTTACTAGTCGTTCATACCTATTAGATAATAATTTACCCTTTTTATGGAATGCCTTTTGATTTTCGACCCATCGTCCAAGCAATATCACCACTTCTTCTTCCCCTTCTTCTTCTTCTCCTCCTCCCTCTGTCATTGTTGATACTACTACTTTGTATGATGCGGGCATTGCGGAATTACCATGCACTGATTTGTATTGTACTAATAATTCATATCGATGATCCCACTGCCGCTCAAAGGCCGAAGTTGACGATATAGAGGCGTCGATCCTCTGTCGTTTACTACTATCGTTATTAGCGTCGCGATCGGATCGTTTCTGCGGTTTAAACGTGGGTGATAGTCGGTTCGTCATGGTGCGTTCGCGCCCCGATGATCGCCACGACGACTCGGCATTGGCGGCGGTGGACGCGGCGGCGGGTTGGTTAGCGGCGGCGACGGAGGCGTCAGCGACCTCATTCTCCTCCTCCTCGTCATCGTCGTCGTCCTCGTTGCTGCTCGGCCCAGTCCTTCGTTGAAGCCGATTCAAAGAGCGTCGACGTCGACGTTCATCTCTCGCGACGCCAGGTCCTCCGTCATCGTCGACTACAGCTGCTGCTGTTGCTGTTTCATCACCACCATCAGTCGTCGTGAATATGCTACGAAGTGAGCGGAGGATATAAGACATCGACAACAACGGGTTCAACGCTCAGTTCGCTCGGACCTGGGTGTCGACTCAAAAAAATCCCCAACAAAAATAGCGTTTGAGCTGATCCAGCAAGTTTGACGATCTGTCGGCCTTTTTTCCCTCGCTCACGATCGCTGGATCAATTGTCACACCGCCAAAAACTCGCTTCGCGAATGCGAGATTTTAGCGGAGTTGCGAAAATCCCAGCGATCGTGAGCGAGCGAAAATAGGGCGGCCTAGCGTCAAACTTGCTGGATCATTTCAAACGCGAGAGTTGTCGACTCCGTGGGATGGGTGCGCATCGTTGAGCGAGGACAGCGAAGGACCATGTCCCTCCTTGGCGTCGTAATTCTACTGTTATTCCGTGGCACCATCTCCGCGGCATTCCTCAATAGTAGCCCACCCTCGTTTTCGACGTCCTTCTCCTCAAAAGAACAAAGTGTCATTTCGATGACGGCGTCATCTACAAACACCCAATCGAAATCGCAGCTATTCACACCCACTGAACGCGACGAAATTTACGGAACCAACATTGCACAGTACCTCCTTGACCTAAATGACGACGGTACAACATTTAATTTCTGTGGTGGTATGATGTTCCAACTTCAATTGACTGATAAACTTCGATCCCACCTCGCGTCGGTTGCCGCCGCGTCAACTACTGCGACGGATGAGAAGAACAACAGCAATAAACAACCCATCATCCATCCATCGTCAATGCCACTTATGAATCTTATACCCAACTATGAAAAGTCAGCATTTGCAGATAATATATCAATCTTCCACGGTCGTGAATTACGTAAAGTTAATAATGCTAATGGTGGGATGGGATTATTATTACAATTGAGCTATGCAGATCCATCTGGATCATTATCTACAATCAATGACAGTAAGGGAGGTGGTGAGAACAAGGGTGCCACGGCAAAATGGTCTGGAACGAATGTGGATACACAAGGATGGTCAGCTGATGAAATATCAACCTATGATGGATGGAGGTCTGATAAAGTTCGACAATGGCGTGATGCAAAAATGTATGAAACTGAGGGTGTATCGTTTACTAATATCTATGGAGAGAAGGCATTTGGTCTTAATCATCGTTTCTTTTTACATTTTGATGTCAAAAATAGAATGTGGTTGTGTGCAGAGGATGGTTGTGAGGGTACCCTGTCCGAGGGTAAGAGTCTGATGAGCACAATTGGTGGGATGTTGTTTGGCAAATAAGATTTCCAGTAATTAGTGTGTAACATTTTGATTGGCGAAGTCTTGTTTATGTAGTATATCTGTAGCCAGTACCAACCCAGCCACCATCCATTACCACGGAGTACGACATATCCTTCAATACCTCCATGCTACAAAGGATGATGGACTGTACTACTGGCAAACTTCTCCTAACAGCAACCTTCCATCGATACCACCACCTACAATCCGTAGCCATCATCACGACCACTTCTGGACGGACGACCAATTCATTCACCCACTGAGTTTCATGGGTTTGTAGATAGTGACTGGGCAGCGTGTTCACAAACACGACGATCATTTGCAGGGACATGCATACGACTAGCTGGCAGTTGCATTGGATATCGTGCGCATTTCATGCCAACTGTTTCCCAGTCTTCCACTGAAGGTGAGTTTATGACAGCATGCTCAGCAGGACACATGATTCTCTTTGTCCGGAGTATCCTACGGGACCTCAGGATACCACAGGCAGCAGCTACACTTCTGTACGAGGATAATGATGCCTGTATAGCAATGGCAAACGCTCAGAAGCCCACTAGTACCAGAACACAGAACACGCCACATGGACATTAAATATAATGTATTATGCGAATGGGTTGAGCAAGACCTCGTATTGTTACGACGCGCTAATACAATGATTAATATGGCGGATAATTTCACAAAACAACTTGGACCCACACTATTCCAGCGACATGTTGATTATATCATGGGACATGTCCCTCCACACTACACTGTACACTTTCAACGTCTACTTAATGTACTTCCACTTACACCTCATTTGGGAACAGACAACAATCACCTCACTAGCACATTGTTCAATCCAATCTTTCATGAGATATCGAATTTGTGGGAGGGGGGTGTGTGTCTACTTTACATTTCTACATCTAGTGAAGGGAATCATTTGATCGTGGAGAAGATTACCGATGACTTCATCGCCTAAAATCGGAGGGGTTGTTCTGCGGTTATTTGATCTGTTGAGTTTATTCCTTTCATGGTCTTGTAGAGAGAGATCTGCGTTGGCAGTGTAATTCTGAAGACGATGGAGTAGCTTGGTTTGAGGTTGGAGGGGGGCAGAGGGGTGGCCCTCTTTTGGCTTCCCGCCGAGACGTTGAGTCTAAAACGACTCCTAGATAACTTTGACCGACATGTCGTCGTCGTCGTCGTCGTCATCATCATCATCAATAAGTAACACTAGTTTATTATTATCGCCATTGCACTCACTACCTCGTGAAATACGGAATTTACTATCCGGCGGGTTCGCTGGCATGCTCGCCAAGAGTGCCGTGGCGCCCGTCGATCGGATAAAGATATTATATCAAGTTACCGATGCGCATTTTCGCTTACGCGACATCCCGACCGTCTTGCTCACGATGATACGCACCGAGGGCCTCGTGGCATTGTGGAAGGGCAACGGTGTCACCATGATGCGCGTGTTCCCGTACAGCGGGATACAATTCATGGTATTCGATTATTGCAAATCTCACTTCTTGGGGGAGCATGCGAGATCATCACAACAACAACAACAACAACAATTGCAATTGCTGGTAATGGAAGAGACGACTCAAAAACAACAACAACAGCAACGTGGAAAACAAAAGAAGGAAGAAGTCAAGAAAAAAGGAGGAAAATCTTCTGGACTATCACCGATCGAGAGTCTCCAAGCGGGGGTATTGGCTGGGACTGTATCAACATTGATAACCTATCCGTTAGATGTAGCACGCGTACAGTTGGCAGTGTTACGACGAACGACGGCAACGTCATCATCAAGCGTTGCTTCCAGTGGTGCTGCTGGATCATCATCATCGTCAACAATGATGAGAGGACATAAAGGTATAGGATATGTCCTATCAGCAAGCTACGAACGTGGTGGAGTACTAGGTCTATATCGTGGGATAACACCTACATTACTGGGCATGCTGCCCTACTCCGGGATTGCATTTACAATTAATGAACAAGCCAAACGTCAAATAACACACATAACCAACCGTGAACCAACAACGATAGAACGATTATTATGCGGGGGGCTGTCGGGACTATTCGCACAAACATTATCATACCCCCTCGAGGTGACTCGACGACGGATGCAAACTATTGGGATCGTACCAACGACTGGTCCCGAGTCGGCCACGACCATGGTAACACAATTTGCCAAGGCAAATGGGACCGCAACGACTGTAGCAGAAGCAGCAGCAGCAGTGACGATACAAGCGACGACAGCAACAACAGCAGCACAGAAACGACAATTATTAGCACGACCGCCACCGCCATCAATGATAATGACAATGACACATTTATTCAATGAACAGGGGATACGTGGTTTCTACAAGGGCCTGACAATGAATTGGGTCAAGGGACCGGTAGCATTCAGTATTAGCTTTACGGCATTCGATACAATAAAGGGACTGCTAGAAACTGATGAGGAACGCTCGTCACGCAGTATCGTGGGCGGTGGGTTGGGTAGTGGTCAACGAAGTAGTGCCAAGGTCAATATAGCACGACAATTAACAGATGAACATATGTAGAATTATATACACAAAAAGACAATGATATCTATTGTACAAAAAACAGTTAATAGTTTTGAGTTTGACCCCCAACCTTGAGGTTACCTTTGCTTTGAGCTGTATCATAAAGGTTAATCTTTCTTTCGTCATTCTTCTTTTAAGTCTCTTTTATACCACCCAATTTGTTTTGCTGCTCGACAAACGTTCTAATAGCATTGTACATCTGTTTCCATGAATATTTATATCTCTTAATCGTAAACCAAATTTGGATAATGACTTCTGAAGCAACATGATCTCCATGTTCTGCTCCTCCTCCTCCTCCTTGCTGCCGTTCTTGCACGTACACACGGCCATTGCACCATTCCATATTTTCCCTTCATTTGATGTATTATGGTCATTATTATTCGTCATTGCCGCGGCGGGAATATATATATCCACGATACAACTACCATTAATGTACTCATTCGAACAATGATTGGCCAATAAATCGATATTATTACACAACTCCAAATAACGTCTTTGCTTAACAAGATTGGCAATCGTTTTATCGATATGCTCGATATCATCATGACGTTTTTCGACCTCATCCGCCCAGTGAAGCTCAGTACTCGTCGTAATAGTGCCCGAGCAGTCGATGGGGAGCACGCCATAGTAGTCAAGTTCGCGTAGGAACATATCCCTGGATATTGTTATGGGCAATGCAATGCTACCATAACGCAGATAATCTAATACGTGACCAAACAGTACCGCCGATCGATCGATGAATACGGGCACGGTCGGATCGAGAAGCCACGTTTCCGATACTAGACGTCCGAGCATGGTGCGCTCGACGTGCCGACTACCGCGAAAGAGCGATCTTGAGGTCTTGAATAATGTACCGCCAACATCGAACTGTACCGTAGCAGGGTGATCGGAATCTTCGGCAATATTAGTATTGTCGTTATTCATCATGGGTAGTATTGTTTATATATATATATATGAAAATACAGTTGTGTGTGTGTGTGTGTGATTCAAATATTTCACGGGTTTGATTCAAATTCAATGACTCGCACATCATGGGGGATCATATATACAACGGTTGTTATTTCACCTAAAAGCCACGCAGCGTTTCAAGACCATATTTGTCAGCTTCTCGGGAAATAAGAGGAACAGAAGGATCATTTTTCTCCGTCTCGTCCTCCTGAACTGCGCTGCGATTTGCTTCAGTAGTACCGAGCCGAAAAAAATAAATCTCATTTTGTCAACATATGGTGAGGATATGTAGTAAAGTGGACAAGGCAAACGCGGGAAGCGGTCGTGAATTTTTTTGCCCTCGTTGATCTGTCCCCCCACACGGCGGACGATAGAAGATTCAGATTGGGGACAACAACTGAAATCTGGTGAGTTGCCCCACTTTCCATTTAAATTTTGTTCTCCCATTCTTTTTGTCATTCCTTTTGTTGAATCACATTCTGTATTGAATTGATGGTTCATTCATAAGAGTTCGCTCGAATTTCAATTCGATGTGTATGACTGAGCAACAACATTGTGAGACAACGAAATTAGGAGAGGATCCTATTCCATTGTCCAAAACAGTACAGTGTCCACCTTTTTTTATCAATATTCATCTAATATTCTGCATTTTCAATTCTCCTTGCAAAAAAAACCAACTCGCACTGCTCTTAACGACTATATTTACTTCTTCGTCATTGGGGAAACCATTTGAATTACTAATTTTTAGTTTCACCTAGCTAGACATAAATATAAGTAGTAGTAGTAAGGCGGAACATGGAGAAACGACCTCTTCCCCCACCGCCGCCGCCACCCCCGCCTCCTCCGACGATGGCCGTGCAGCAGGTAGAGCGGGCCACACATGTAGTAGTTGACGCCGACGTGTTACGTGATACTACTGCACAGAAGGAAACAACAAATACAACTACTAATACTGCTACTACGCAGAAGAAGACGACAACCTTTGCTGCTCAACAACCACAACCACCACCACCACCACGGGCACTTCCGAGGCCTAAAATTAATGTACAACGAGTTGTTAGTTCGCAATTTGAAAATGAGGCAGAAACGCACATCTTGGCCGTAATAGAGCAGAGTAGTAGGAAATTGGTAGGTGAGGGTATTGAAGCTGCTGCTGCTGCTGGGAGTGGAATGGGGGTGGGGATGGAAGACTATTCCGATGATGATGATGATGATGATGATGAACGTACTCGTGGTTTAAGTGATGATACATTTTTACAGAAACTAACATCGATACAGAACGAACTACCACAATATCATCAACAAAGACTCAATATTGATGACGATGATGTCTTTTCCTCTCCATCGTCAAAGACAACAGCAAATACAGCAGCAGCAGAACGGACATATACTGAAATTCGTGGCAGTGGTGATGATGATGATGGCGGTGGTGCTCAGTCAGTATTGGCAATGCATATTCAACAAGAGACATCTGGAGGAGGAGATGGAGGGGGGGATGATGTATTTGTGGAAGCGACAAGACTAAGTGTTGTTACTCAAGGTCCTGAACATGATGCTATTGTTGCTGGTGGTGACATGGGTGGTGATGGTGGTAACAACGTTGACGAGAGTCAAACTGACACGCAGAACTCTCCTAGTGAGAAGAGGAAGAAGAAGAACAAGACCGAAACTACTACTACTACTACTACAATGACCGAGCGAAATATCATGACAAGCGGGACCGAGAACACTGACACTATGAATCATATGGCAGATCAATTACGTTTATTACAAGGTTCGCGGAGACCAAGTTTGGTCCGTGGTAGTGGGACATTTCGTGGAGGGTCATCAACACGTAGTACAACCTCCTCAACGGGAGATGGTAGACCGGAATCGTCGGGGGATAAGTTGATTGCCGCACTGAATCGTGCCGACTACTCCTCAAAGGATATCAAGTTTTGGCAAGAAATTGAGGAACTTCTGAAACCAAGGTTACCCGAATTTCGGAACGAAATATCCAAAGTCCTACTTTACATTGCCGTCCCATGTTTAATGGTCGCGGCGTTGTTGTACTACATGCTTGGTAACCCTATGGCGTCGGGTGATCTGGGTGCATCAATTAGTTGGTGGATTATCTTTGTGGGTGTTAGACAGCCTATCATATTTGAATGTACTCGTATTGGTATGGTGTTTTGGGTGGAGCTCATGGCACTACGAAGTCGCTCGTTCAATAGACTTGTTGGGCCATATGTTTCATTGCTAATTATACAGAGTAGTGGTTGGTAAGTGTTAGACGGACTCGACTTACATTTTCAACTTGTTATCACATCCACAATAACCCCGAATCACACCCACCTCCCCACCTTCACAGGCCATACATTCTATTCTTTTGGTCGGTTTTGAATTTTATCTTTCTCTATGGCAAGTTGCCTTTTCATAAACATTGGTTGTGGTGGCAACAGCAAATAGATCTTTTCAACTCGAATAATGACGCTGGGACTGTCTCAGAAAATTCTACTTACTTACAATTCTTACTCGCATGCATATTCATCGGAGGTGTTGTATCATTGAAGAGATTACTACTTGCCCTATACCTCGGTAGGCGCGAAGTTACACGGTTTGGTAATGAGCTCGAAACGTTGATGGCAAAGATGATCCTTATTAGTGAGGTGGCAAATCTAGCAAGAGATATTGAAACGAAGCAACATATATTCAAAGAAAATCCTATTTACGATCAAGCGGATGTGAATGAAAAGCTAGTACAATTTGCGGACCTGATGATTCACAATTCAGTGAGCATGGATGGTATGGAAGGGTCGCCATCTAAGAACAATATTGAGTCGTTCCATACGAACAATATTCTTGACGAACTAAAGACGTTGACATCGAGTAATGTAGAGGACCAAAAGTCGGATCTAGGGAATGTGTGTGAATCGACAGGCAATCTGCCTAAACCTATGCCAGAACGAGTTTCCTCATCGGGTACTAGATCGGGTAATGCGGCGGCTACAGGGGATAGACCAGGAATTATGAGGGAGACTTCTTCTTCTGCAAAGATGGAATTGAGTGAGTGTTCATCAATTATAAACACCATGTTGTTTGCTTTGTATTATAAATTGCTCACCGACCTTCATTTAGTCAACCGTCTCACTGAATGGGAGGAGCCCGAAGTAGTAAACAAGACAAAAAGTAAGGCGTCTGTTCGCGACCTAGTAATATTCAAGAAGTCTATAAAGGTCATGGATGATCATTACCCGTTCAGTCATGCATTTGGACGAGCGAAAAGTCGAGAGGATTGCGTGGATTCATCACAGGAAGTGTTTTACCGACTCATGCTCAGTGTCGGTTCGAACAAGGTTTACCAAAGCTCGGGCGACGAAGAGGATTATCTCCCATTCTCAATCATTTCTGTGCTGGCAATGGATGAAAAAGGAACATACGTGGATGCCAAGATAAAATCTCTCATACGCTTGTTCAGGCCTGATCGGGAGGGTGATTTGAAATGCTTAGAATTTGTGACATCAATTGACGCGGTATACAAGGAGTTGAGACTTCTTCGAGCAAACATTTACAACTCAGGTGAGAATCAGTGTGTCCCCCAGTGGGTGTGTATCCCAGCTATTTTTGGTAAACGTTTGTCTGACGTGTCTCTCCTTAACTTCCAGCGCAAATTGACCTTGCCTTCGAGAAGATTGTCAATTTGTTCTTTTACGCAGTCGTGACTATTGTTACAGTCTCGATCATGGGAGGGGGTGAGAGATTTTGGTCAAACATACTGGCACTCAACGCATCTTTTCTTGCTTTGTCATTCATGTTTGGAGCCGCTGCATCCAACTACGTTGAGGGATTACTCCTCATCTTTGTTCGACGACCGTACGATATCGGTGATCGGATTGCTACGTCCGACCCCTCGAATGATACACCTGGAGATGGCTCGTCAACATGGTTCGTTGATAGCGTTACCCTATTTTCGACAACAGTTCGATTCGCCTCGACGAATGAAGTTGCAACCTACAGCAACGGAAGCCTTGCTTCGTTAAGAATCATTAATGCCAACCGATCTCCGAAAGTGAGTTTGTATGGCTTCTTTTAACCTCAGTAAAGCTCTGCATCATCCTTACCCACTTATTTTTGCGCCAAAAATCTTCGATTATCAAGGCAAGCATTAGTATTGCAATCAAACTTGGTCTAGACACTCCCTTTGAATTGATTTCTGTGTTTCGTAAAGCTTTGGAGATGTTCGTCAAGAAACGTCCGAGGTAAGTTTGTTCTTTTATCCATGATGTTACTCCATCGTATACTTATCGCTTAATTCTATGTGTTACTACAGAGAGTGGATTTCTATGGGTGCATTCAGAGCTGCCAGGGTGGAGGCTGATTTTGGCTTTATTGAATACAAGATTCTAGCGACTCACCGTGAAAAATGGGTGAGTCTGTGTTGATCATGTATGCTGTGTTTACTTATCCTCCCTCTGTTTTTTTCTTCTAACCCCATTGCATTAACTCATTAGCAAAATATCGGTGCAATCTTGCAAAGCAAAGCCGATCTAGCCAGCTTCTGCTTAGAGGTAACGAAGAAATTAGGCATGCATTTTGAATCACCGCCCATGCCGGTGAATCTGTCAGAAAATATTGGTCTCCGGCGTCTACTTGGAGAGGGAAGTTATGATGACGTGAATGTTCATGCGACCAATGAGAGGCGAGACGGTGATCCCTATCAAAGGCGACAGCAAACAATGTCGGCAGGCGCCCTTGATGATGTGGCTGACTGGTTTACGATTAGAGAATAGTTCCCCTGGTGAGATCCATCAAAAGTAGATTATTTGTTTGGAAAGTGGTAAATGTTGTTTTGCATGAATAAATTACTATTACTCTTTTCCCCCAGATCCACGGGGGAGTGGAGAAATCAATGATTCCCCCATCCAACATCGAGCACTGCATGATAATTATCCCCCCCCCTTCACACTAACACCCCCATTAGCTAGGCATCATCGCCTATGGTACTGTCATCATTCCCTCACTCCCCCCATATAGGACTAGCCAACCAACCACCCACCCAACCAACCCAACCATCATCAAACCCCACATAATACCAACTCGCAACCATCATTGATTTTTAGTCTGCCTTTAGTGCAAAGATTTCTTTCTTAATCCCATCCTTGGTAATAATCATAATCTCGACCGCGTCTCCAGTATATATATCTCGTTCGCCCGCCGTCAAGAATGCATCCTTGACAATTTCCACGACTTCCTCGGCCGCCAAGTCTCGACGCGTATCTAATCGATTTTTATGCGATATGACATTATCCATCAATGGCACTAGGAATGCTTGTCCTGAACCCGAGGCCGAGAAGGGCGTGCGTTCAAAGCTACCAATGGCATCGTAGGAATATACGGCGCCTTTCCCCTCGGCATCGATGCCGGCTAATACGTTGAATGCATAATAGGGGAAGAAGCGTTTCATGTATAGAGTGTTGCCCAGCATTTGCGCCACGCTCGGCGTGGCCATGGGCTTGCGATGATCGTGATGATATATCTTCATTTTAATATCCAAGACGCTGCGCAATTGGTCGACGTCGGTCTTGCATCCGGCGGAACCCAGTACGCACTCGGCCGTGAGGGGATGTAATTTGGAAATGTTGCGACTCAATATGGAATAGCCGGACGAGAGGCGGGTGTCGGCGGCCACGACGGCATAGTCCGGACCGGAAATGGCCAACGTCGTCCCGCCGTTGAATTCGTACGGCGAAAAGCGACGTTCGTATGGCGCTTGGGTAATGCCATGATCAATGCCCGTTCCATCGATGAACCCTCCCGCATTATACTGATGTTGTTGTCGCGACCGACTCGTCGGACCGGGATTCAGCATTGCGAGACGCTGTCCATCGAAGGACACAGATATGGTCGTCCCGCCTTCACTAGTAGCAATGGGGAGACATTGTTCGCCATTCCTTCCATGTACTATGGCCGTGGCGGATTGGAGAGAGGTCGGCATTGTTGCAGTACTACGATTCCGAAGTTTGCCGAAAGGCGTTCGAAGCGACCGCACGAGCTTCGCCTCGCCTCCAGCGGTCACCCGACGACTGATTCGACACACAACCACGGTTGGTGTGTCATATGAATATTGATTCCCATGCCGTGGAGGCATTGACCAAGTAGTATTACACGAATGACTTTCAAAGTGGAGCGGACGTACTTGATTTTTGTAGTTCGTGGGTTAGTCATTATCCTACGACCGCAAAGTAATATTGGAAACCTGGGATTGTGTTTGGGTATGAATGAATATGAATTGAGTCAAAACAAACAATTAACAAAGTATGTTGTGCGTGACTTGAATGTGAGAATCCAACATTCACATTTGCGAATGAAAGTTTTGATATAGTAACATGTGTTTGTGAGTGTGGATTATCTTAATAAGCCGAAGGAGATATTTAATGAAATTGGACGAGTATTACGTCCTGGGGGCAAGTGCTACATATCCATGATCTAACCGATGCTTTCCCACGAAGGCATTCTAGATTTGGTCACGTATAAATAATGATTTGGAACATATTCTCATTGTTGGTTCATTCTTTCATTCTACTGATAAGTTCATGCCTGCGAAGTGTGATGATATATCACCAAATCCAGGTAGGAGTGATCCAATGTATGTTGTTTGGGCGACCAAGAAGTAAGAGTACGTACCGTGACAAGGGGGTGTTTTATAATAAAGCTAAGGTATGGATTCGTTCTCTCAATGACTGCTTGACTGACTTCATTTATACATTTCATTTCTACATTTATTCTCAAGACATATGACCCAAAATATACAAGCATGATGCTGTCCATTGGCTCTTCCCTCCTCCCGAACTCATCTCTGTCGTCACTGCATGGTATTATTCCTTCGTTTCTTGTGGCTATTTACCTGTTCGTAATGCCTCAATGGACGACCCTGCACTTTCTCCTCGTTGTGAATCTCCTTGGCATGCGCTCCACCTGGATCCATGCTTCGTCTTAGCTGCTTGACATCAAGCTGGGGTCTGCACTTTTCACTACGACCTCGACGCACTACCTGCACTACCTGTCGTTGCTTGAGGCGAGTTTCGATTGATGCAAGCTTCTTGGCGATGAACATGAATTCGCTAT
>Ga0247831_1006715_pt1 | contig 13373 bp, 7 predicted proteins | sample LaCruzMarch2015__9_FD_192406 | JGI IMG/M metagenome (GOLD analysis project Ga0247831, IMG submission 192406) | Freshwater microbial communities from meromictic Lake La Cruz, Castile-La Mancha, Spain - LaCruzMarch2015_1m | ecosystem: Environmental > Aquatic > Freshwater > Lake | place: Spain...
TTTTTTGTATAAAAGGAGTGGCTGGAAGGTCGGTTTTGTGCATTTTGCTTTTTTGACTTTTTTGAGAACGGGAAAAGGGGGCGTGAAGAAAAATGTCGCGGTGCTACGTTTGTCTTGAGTCCACGCCGGAGCCGACGCAGGGAGGTTGTGCGTGCCGGTCGGACACGGGGCTCGCGCACGCCGCGTGCCTCGTGCGGATGGCGGCGTTCCTCGATCGCGCGAGCGCGCACGGCCGCGCGTGGGTCCGGTGCGGGACGTGCGGGCACAACTACACGGGGGCGACGGCGATGGCGCTCGCGGAGGCGTGGGTTTCGAGCGTCGCGATGCAGGACGAGCTCGACCCGCAAAGGCTCGAGGCGGCGCACACCCTCGCGGACTCGATGCTTCGGTGCGGCCGGTACGAGGAGGCCGAGCGTATGTGCCTCTCGGTGCTTGGGCTGATGGAGCGCGAGTTCGGCGGCGACCACCCGATGACGGCGCTCGCGCAAGGCAGCGTCGCGGAGTGCCTAAAGCACCGCGGCCGATTCGTCGAGGCGGATACGCTCGTGCGCGTCGCGCTCGCGACGGCGACGGCGCACTTCGGCGAGCACCACACGAACACGCTCGCGCTGCGTACGTGCCGAGCGCAGATCCTGATGGATCAGGGCAAGTACGGCGAGGCGGAGGCGATCTACGCGGGTTTGCTCGCGATCGTGCGCGCCACGTCGACGGAGGAGGAGCCGAGCCGGATGCGGCTCGAGAACAACGCGGCGTTGCTCGCGCTGTACATGCGCGAGTTTGACGCGGCCGAGCGCGCGCTGCGGCGTCTTGCTTGTATCGAGCGGCGGGTGCTCGGCGGCGACCACCCGCAGACGATGTGCACGGAGGCCAACCTCGCGTTGTGCCTGACGTCGACGGGCAAGCACGCGGAGGCGGTGCCGATGGAGCGCGGGTTGCTCGAGCGACGGCGGCGCATCCTCGGCGCGGAGCACCCGGATACGCTCGCGTCGATGAGCAACCTCGCGGACTCGCTGCAGTGGTGCGGGGAGCTCGACGACGCGGAGCGGCTGCACCGGGCCGTGCTCGCGACGCGCCGGTCGGTCCTCGGGGAGGGGCACTGTGACACGCTCGCGAGCGCGATGCTCCTTGCGGCGACGCTGACGGCGCAAATGCGGAGCGCGGAGGCGGAGGCCGTGCTCCGCACGGTGATCGCGATGCAGGACGCCGGGGAGGAGATGGCAGCGATGCACCCGGACAAGGCCGCGTCGCACTCGCTCCTCGCGATCGTGTTGTGCCACCAGCGCCGACACGCCGAGGCCGAGGCGTGCATGCGCCGGGTCGTGCGCAGGTGCGAGGCCGCGTACGGGGAGAGCGACGCGCACACGCGCGAGTCGCGGGAGCTCATGCGGCACATCGCGGCCGTCACGCGGCGGGCGGAGTGCGTGGTGTGCGAGCGGCCGGCGAGCAGAGTGACACTCAGCGCGTGCGCGAGGTGCGCGCGCTCGCTGTACTGCTCGCGCGAGTGCCAGCGGTCGGACTGGAGGGCGCACCGGCCTGTCTGCCGCGAAAACACTACGGGATCCTAACTGAGCCGTATGGATCCTAAGCGAATGCATCTACGAAACCCTTTGTTCTTTATGTTATTTTTTGTTATTTTAGTGTTTTGGTCGCCTTTTATACGTAGTGCGTGGCCGCGCCGCTCTTTATCTCGGCCTCGCGACTGAAACTGGACGTGTGCGAGAGGATGAGCGTAGGGCACATCGACAGGCAGTACCAGTCGCAGAAAGCGCCGAAAGCGTCGTTATTGAGCGTCTCGACCCACGCGTTGGTCGCGATGCGGCCCGGGAAGACGTCTTCGAGGTATTCGATGCACCCCGGTCGGTCGCTGCACACGAAGAAGATCGCGTCTTCAGGCATGGCCTTCATTTTTTCCACGAATCGCTCGGCGATCGTGGCGCTCTCGGGGCAGAGGGTCTCATGCTTATTGCCGTTGACGCAACACCCGATCGGCATGACGCTCTGGTCAGAATTTTCCCATTTTCCAAAAAAGTATCCTAATTTGAAATCGGGAGCGCTTCCCTGCCGGATGTGGACGCCGACGGGATTTTTCGTGGCGTCGAGCGCCTTGAGCGCGATGCTGCACGCCTCGATGACCTTGGGCGTCGGGCGCATGGTTTTGTACATCACCGAGTCGTCGGCCAAGCCCGCGACCTTGAGACCGCACGCGTAGATGCAGACGGCCGGTAGGCCCTCGGCGCCGATTCGAATGTTTTCGATGCTCATGTCGAGGCTGCAGTCGTTCTTCACGTTGTGCGCGATAGTTTTCGTGCCTCTGGGCACCTCCCTCGCGTACTCGATGCCCGGAACGACGAAGAGGTCCTCTGGCGGCGCGCCCTCGTATCCCTTGTCGTCTACGTGGACGACCACGAGCCGCCAGCCGAGCGCGCGACATACGTCGAGCGCGACGCGCATCGTCCGCAGCCGGTTGCCAAGACCCCACATGGTGCTGAGGTAGAGCGTCTTCTGTGCCTTCATCAAAACGACCGCGACGATGATCGCGACGAAGATCGCGGCCGCTATCAACGCTAGATACGCCATGCAATATTGTAGAAAGCGCCATTTTTATTTTCCGCGGCCTCGATGAGCTCCTTCGGACTTGCAGTCGCGTTTCATTCGAAACGCTGGCCCATTTTGCATGCCCCCTTTTCCGGGCCCTTGGAACTGGGCGCTCCGATGTCGTCTCGACTTTGAACAACCAGCGGACCCCGCTTTCCGAGCAACTCCGGCTTTGTAGTTCCTGGTGCCGCCCCTTTTTCCTCGCGTTCATATGGAGCATGGCGACTCAGCACGTACCCCAAGTGCAAGTGGCATGCGCCAAAAAAACGGAAAAGAGAGAAAAAAAAGAAAATGCACCCAACTGGGGGGAAACGATGGACACCAAAGCGGCGAAGGCGGCGAACATGCTGAAAACGCTGATCTGTGTGCGCGGCATCCCCGGGTCCGGGAAGACGCACATGGCTCGGGAGCTCACGGCGCTAGGGGTACGGTGCGTCGACACCGACGACGTCGTGACGGACACGTATAAAGAGATGGCCAGGGGCGGTACGCGGCTCAGCGTCGACGACGTGCTAGAGCAGGCGCAGGAGACCATGCACGTGATTTGCGGCGAGCGCGGCGAGGGCGTCATGGTGATCGTCGGCGTGACGCTCAGTGTCCCCAACCCCGACGCGACGCTCTTTATCACGATGTCGCCGAGGAACCTTGCGCTCGCGTACGAGCGCACCGTTAGGCGCGAGTTGAAGAAGTACGCGTCGATCAGCCCACAGGCCATCGGGAAACTACGCATCGACCAGGTCGCGCCGTACCTGGCGTGCAAGCTCCACGTGAACGCGTTCGACCCGCGGCGCGAGTTCTCGGAGTATAACCAAATGTACGCGGCCGCGCTCGAGTTCGAGCGAAACAACGGCGCCGAGCTCATGGTGCCTCGCGAGATACTCGCGTACGTGCGGCGGTGCGCCAGAGGGGCCAAACGCAAAAGGCACGAAGGCGCAGCCAGGTAAAAAGTATCATCGGCGCGAGGCTTTTTTGGGGGGTTGAGGGCACCTTCGCCACCCTTTTCGCCCCGGGGGCTTTTGGGGCATGCGCCCTTGGGGGGCCTTTTGGGGGCCCTGGGGGCCAATGCGGGCTTATGGCGGGCCTATGGCGGGCCGCGGCCTCGGTTGCCCAGGAGGCAACGGACCTCGAGGGGGGGGAGGGCTTTAAATGGTTTATACGAAGGGGCGCGTGCGCGTGCCACCGAGCCCGAACTGGCGGCCGAACGAGGCCGTGGACATCACGCTCTCGACGAACAGGGCTACCGGGTCGACCAAACCGTCCTCGCTTGGTGTGCCCCACGCGGCGCTCGCAAAGAGCGGGCGCAACAGTCCCGCGTGCGGAGTCATTAGGCGTACGGAGACGAGGCACGTCAATACTTCGTGGATGGCCGCGCGCTCGGCCTCTTCGGCGTACCGGGTCTTCAGGTACACGAGGAGCGCTATTTGACTCTCGCGGGGCAACGACCGGCCGCACAGGAACGTGCCGAGGAGCACGTCGTCGGCGTGCGCGGCCTCGCCGTGGAGCAACGCGCCGCGCGCGCTGTACGCAGCCACCCGCGTATCCGGCCCGTCGACGCGACCGGCGAGACGCGCCCAAACCTCGACGAGCGCGCATATGCCGACGGTGGTCCGAGCCGTCTCGGCGGAGCGGATCACGACGAACGCGAGCTCGTGCGGGGCCTTGTTGGCTCCTTTGTATACGAGGAGCGGCGAGACGTGGACGCTCGTCGCGAGCAGCGTGGCGCGCAAGGCGGAGTCGACCCTCCGCTCGTTGTATACGACGAGCGGGTCGATGTGGTAGTATTCGTTCGAGTCCACCGAGAGGCATGTCGCCGTCCGGCTCTGCGCCTGCTCTTGCTCCTGCACCTGCATCTGCGTCTGCGTCTGTTGGCGATCGCCCGTGTCCGGACCGACCGTCGCGTGGACCACCTCGTGCACGAACGTGCGCGGATTTTGGACCGAGCAGTGCCTCGACGCTCGCGCGAGCTGGATCTTTGCCCGCGCGACCGTGCGCCCCACCCGCTCCTCCTCGTTGAGGACGAGCCGATCGTATAGCGCGTCGCCGTCGACTGCCGGGCCCGCCGCGCCTGCAGGGGCGCCGCACACGATGAACGAGACGGCTTGTCTGCCGTAGTCGATTCCTCGCAGCCGGTACATCGCCTGCGCGACGGACGTGACGGTCGACGTGGTCCAGTCGACGACGACCCGCCCGTCGGCGTCGGCGTCGAGGTCGGCGTCCGTGCCGCGCGCGTTCCGGTGGTCGAAGTAGACGAGCCGGCGGTTCTCGTCGGTCGTTGCCTCGAGGGTCCCGTCCTCCGCGAAGCACCTCCCGCTGAGCAAGAACGCGGGCGCCTGTGGCATCACCCCGAACTCGCCGCTCGCGTCCACGACGACCATCTGCCTTTCGGACCTTTTGGGCCTTTTGGGCTCTTTGGGCCTTTCGGGCTCGCCCTTGCTCCCGCTAGCTTGGAGCAGGTCGATGACGCTCCGCGCGCGGTTGGCGTCGTGCGCGCCTGGAACAACCGCGCACGATGCCCTCCGGATGTTCGCTTCGATGAGCGCGTTTCCGAGGGCGTCGTGCTTTACGTGAAGCGTGCCGTTGTCGTTGCTCTTCGGCATGAAGCCGGCGCGCGAGTCGGACGCGGCCGTCGCGTGGGTCGTGTCGACGACGGGCACAGGGAGCGAGAACGCCATCGTGCCGGAGAACGCGGCGAACGCGTCGGCGATTCCGATCACGTCGATGAACGACGTTACCCTCTCCCTCTCGTAGCACACGACCTGCGGCAGTGCGACGAGCACGGCGTAGAGCATGAAGAGCTGGTGCGTCTTGTGTGTCGTTCTGGGCTCGGACGTTACGAGCTCGAGCATCATGTGCGCCTCGGCGGTGCCGACGGTCTCCTCGAGAGCGCGACGCAGCGCGCGCATCCCGCTCGCGGGGAGCGCACTCCGCTCGCACGCGTCGAGGACCGCGCGCGCCGTGAGCACGCCGCCCGCGTTCGCGTCGCTGTACCGCGCGTCGTGCACCGGCGTCCTCGCGTACTTGTACGGCACGGCTAGGAACACGCCCTCCGTCTCGACGAGCCCGAAGTTGACGTTGAGCTTCCGGCGCCTCGTGGCGTGGCACACGGCCGCGAGACGGGCGTACCACGCGGTGTCCTTGTGCGCCCGCGCGTCCGGGTCGGTCGAGTCGGTCGACTCCGTGCCGCTCACGAGCTTGCACACGGCGCGGTGGTACGCGAGCGTGTCCACGCTTGGGTCGTAGTGTTGCATCGGAGTTCCGACGGTCTCTGATCGCTCGCACGTGAGCGGGTCGCTCGTCTCGTCGATCTCGTCGGCGATGTGCGCGCGGTGCTTTTGATTCAGGTACAGGCGCACATGCGCGCGTTCCGGGCCGTCGGAGAGCGCGCCCTGGAGGTCCGCGCTACTGCACACGACGACGAGCCGGGCCCTGTTTCCTCTCCGCGCGATCTTCCTGGCGTCGGTGGTCACGAGTATCGCCTCGCCCCTGACGAACGGGCTCGCGGCGACGGCGGCGGCGATGATGCGGGTCGCGGGCGCGACGAGGTGCGCCGGCTGCGTGACGATGACCACCCGCTTCTTCCGAATGAGCTGGAGCACGAGCATCGGGACGATCACGGCCGATTTCCCGAACCCCATGTTCAGCTGCACCGCCATTCGCCCCTCGCCCACCAAGTCCCGGACGAGGCCCTTTTGCCGCAAAGTCAAGAACCGCCCCGAGGCGGCCTCGAACGTCTCGCGGGCGCACCCAGGGGCGCACTCGTATTTTCCGATGCACCCTTTGGCCATCATCACGCCGAGGCGCTCGTGGCCCTTGAGGAGGCTCTCGTGCGCCGCGATGCTCGCGGCGAGATACGCGGTCGCGCGCTCGTCGGCGCCGTACACGACTGTCCCGAACCAGAACCGCCACTTGCCCCTGCCCGCTCCCCGCATGGCCTCGAGTCGCCTCTTGTGCGGCGCGAGGTCGGCGTGCCACAGACCCGCGGCCTGTGAAGCCTCTGAACCCTGCACGCGGAACACGCCGTGCTCGCCTTCCTCGACGGCGACGTCGTCCATCGGGGTTGCCGGCCGCGTCGCGGCGCCTTTTCCGGTCGGCCGCGGTACGGTGCCGTGTCCCGTCCCCTCGAGGGTGGCGATGCACCACTCTCCGTGGGCTCTCGCCACGAGACGCGCGGTCTCGGCCACGCCCGGGACCTCTCCGTCGCTCCCGGCGTACCCGAGTGCGTGCGCGGCGTACGTCCCGTAGATGCAGCTCGCGGGCGTCGTGGGCGGGAGCTCCGCGCGGCGCGCCGCGATCGTCGGCATGAGGCGCACGGCGCAGATCGAGCCGCGGCTGTACGCGCAGAAGAGAGTGTGCGCCTGCAGCGGCGTACACACGGGCATGACGCCCGCGGCGTCGAACGGGACGACGAAGTGCTTGCCTCGCTGCGTCGCGTGGAGGTGATCCGAGGCGGCGTTTTCGGTGTTGTTGTCGTTCGCGCCCATGGCCGGCTCGGAGAAGTACACCGCGTCGGTCCCCGTCGCCTCCTCGCGGCTCTCGTCGGTGCACACGAACACGGCCAGCGAAAGCACGTTTGTCACGCGCTCGCGCACGGGCACGACGGCGGCGAGGATCGTCGTGTACCATAGCGACGACCACTCGGACGGCGCCGTGTCGATGTCGTACGTGCGAGCGTCGGGGCCCTTGAGCTCCGCGGCGACGCGCCCGTCGGTGCTCGCGAAGCGGATCACGGCCCCGTTCACGTGGATCTCGTGGACCTCGCTGTGCGCGCCCTCGTACTGCCAGTGGATGCTAGGGACGTTGGCCATCCGCAGCGCGCCGGATATGGCGCCGAGGACGCCTCCCGCGCACGAGAAAACTAGATTTCGGGACGGGCCGGCGTTCGGCCTTTGCCGCACGGAAATGGCCCATTTTGCGCGCCCCTTGTCGTCCGCTCCCGTGCGCGTTCCGCTGGCGCCGTGCGCTCTCGACAGCCGGAGCGGAATGAGGGGCGCTATGGTCTCGCCGAAGTCCGCGGCGATCGGGGTGAGTGCTCCGAGGACGCTGAGCGCGAGGCCGACGCGCACCGCGTACTGCAGGGCGAGGCGCGTCTCGGTGTCGGTCTCGGCTTGCATGCGAGTCGCGAGGGGGCCGACGTCGCCAGTGAGGATCGCGCCCATGGTCGCCGTGAGCGCGTCCGGCCCGAGCGGCGCCTTGCCTCGGACGATCGCGTCGAGGTTCTCGATCGCGCACTGCTCGCGCGAGCTCGGCTCGAGGTACTTCGACGCGCAGTACGCCATCGACCGTGCGCGCGCCATCCGTTCGACCGCCTCGTGCGGCGTCTCGTCCCCCGTGTCGCTCGTTGTCCTCTGCGTCCACGCGTTGCTCTCACGATCCGCCCACTCGTCCATCCGATCCACGTCGCTCTGCACGACCCCCCCCTCCTCCTCCATCACGATCGCCATGCGCGTCCACCCGCTCCCGTCGCGCGTCGCGTCGCTGGTTGCGCCGTTGCGGCCGTTGCTCATGTCGTCGACCGAGAGGCGCATGTATGTGGCCACCTTCTCGCTCGTGTGGAACGCCCTGGCCGCGTCGGCCGGCCTGCGCATCGACACGCGCTCGCGCATCGATACGTTGGCTCGTTTAGCGTTCTTGCTGGCGTAGGTGATGCCACCCGATGCGCCCGAGACGTTGATAAACGGCGATGGTGGGGAGTATCGGTCCGACGAGTCGGGGTGGCCCCACGCGCCCAAAAACAACACCGCGAGGTTAAACGCCGCCCGCGTAGGGTCCTGCATGACGCGCGCGAAGGGGGCCCACATCTCCGGCGTGATCGACGCCGTTTTTGTGAATGTCACGGGGCCCACCCTGACGCTCCTGGGCACGTCGGCGCCCGTGGCCGGTACGCTGAGATCGGGGTCGTCGGCCGCGATGAGCTCGCCCAAGAGCGGCCGCGCGTCGCGCACGAGCGCACGGTGCTCCTCGACGACCCAAGGGAGCGCCGAGCGTCGGCTGGCGGGCGGGGCTAGCCGACTCTCGTGCGAGCACGCGCGTGGGTTGGTTCCATTTGCCACGTGCCGGGCGGCGAGCGCGGCGGCGGCAATGCGCGCGCACCGGATGAGCATTCCGCGCGCCGTCTCGCTGCGGATCCGGCCGCGGCACCTGTCGAGGAACGAGACGATCCTCGCGACGTTGATTTCCATGCCGTCCGTCAGTTCGGGCATCTCGCGGGCGAGGAGGACCTCGCGCGCCTTGTGCAAGAAGACGTGGTAGATCGGCTCGTTGATTCGGCTCGGGCCTCTCCAGCCCGCGTTGTAAAGCCACGTGTACGCATGGAAGCACCAGTTCCCCACTTCGTTCATGTGCCGGAATGGCATTGGGGTCATGTCGAATCCGATCTCCGCGGCCGTTGCCGACGTGACGGTGTGTGTCAGTACGGCGTGGCTCGCCGCGCCCGTCATGGCCGCGTGTAGGGTTCGGAAGTTCCTCTCGACCGCGGCGCGCAGCTGCGCGACCTCGGTGACGCACCACGTGGTCGCGGCGTAGGTGTGCGCCACCGCCTCCATCACGCGCAGGCAGTCGCGCGTGTTCATGCACCCCGCGTCCTCGGCGACGAGCGACGCGAGCGCGCGCATCCCCCTTTTCTTCATCTCCTTCTCGGCCTCGACGGCGGCGTCCTTCCCACCGGCCGCGGCCATCATCACGACGCCGACGAGCCAGAGGACGCAGTTGTACGTGCACGTGCCGCCGCGCTGGGGGAACGAGACGATGGTCCCGTTGCTCTCGGCGTACTGCGCGAGCGTGAGCATGCGGTCGGCGTTGTCGTCGGGCGTCCAGTTCACGCACGCCTCGGTGTACCCTGGTAGCTTCATGATGAACGCGATGAACTTTGTGTACTGCGGGTCCGCCAGGTCCGTTCTCCGTGCGAATTCGATGAGGCGTATGATCTTGTCGCCCGTCCACTTGAGCGTTATCCGTATGGCGCGACCTCCCTCGCCGCATCTTTGCGCGCCGAGCCCCGTGTTGGCGTAGAAGCACTCGTGGCTTCCGTCGGCCGTCTGGGTGATCAAGAACGCAACGGCGTGCGGCGTCCAGTACGAGGGGCCGACGACGATCAGGAGCGGGTACGGCCCGTCGGCGCGAGGAGCGACGCCAGGAGCGACGCGATAAGCGGCGGCGGCTTTTGCCCACGACGCGATGATGTCGTTTGTCTCTACCGTGCTCATCGCCGCGTTTTCCATCGCGTCCGCGAGAGCATGGTCGGTTCCTAGGATGGCGGCCGCCGCTAGTTCTATTGGCGGCACGTACGAAGGCAACGCTCGCGGCCAGAAGGCGCGGAACCCCTCGAATGCGTTGGTGGGGTCGTTCCCGCGGTCTTCCGCGACGTGCTCCTCGAGGAGCATATGCTCGAGGAAGCGAGCGTGGTTTTTGATCTCGGCTAGGGTGAACGCGCGCTCGGGAGGCGCGGGGGGCGGCGTGCGGTCGACATCGAGCACGCTACGGAGGCTCGCCGAGCAACCCAATCCGCCCATTTCTTTTGCTCGCCCCACCGCTATAATTTTTTTGTCTGATCGCGTGTGTACTTTTTTGTCGTGGCCCGTGGACAAAAAGGCCGCGTCGGCAATCCAAGCGTCCAAGAGTCCAAGAGGCCCAAGAGGCCCAAGAGGCCCAAGAGGTCCAAAGAGACAGACTAAAAAGGGGGGCGGGGGGGCGGGCCTTTCGGCCTTTCACTTCATACACGGGATCCCCATGAGGGTCGTGGTGTGTGTGCTGTACAAGATGCTTGCGCTCGCGGAGGCTGTACGGGGCATCTGCCACACCTCCATCCCGAGGAGCCGCTTGCCGAGCGACGTGAGGCTCGGCGGGACGTACGGGCTGTAGTAGCGGTCTGGGCGCCAGGGGAGGATGTGAGGGTAAACGGCTCCTGTCGCCGTGCTCGTCCGGGTCGAGATCGACGGGTGGTCAGGCGGCATCTTGTCTATCACGTTCTGCACCAAGTTTGGATAGTTCTGGTACCTGAATGGGTAGAAGTGAATGCGGTCAAACGACGGCCACAGTTTCGGCGCGTGGCCGTTTGTGAACGATCGGAGCCGGTCGTCGATCTCAGTCGCGGGACCTTTTGACGCTCCTCCCTTTTGCTCTAGTCGCTTCAATGCCGTGAGCGCGTCCGCGTATCCTGGACGCGAGCCGGCCGGGAAAAACCCCAAGTAAAACCCAAACTCGATACTCTCGTTGCTGGGCGTCTTGGTCTGGCCGTGTAGCATCTGTGCGTTCCAAAACACGCAGCTCCCCGCGGGAAGAATGTACTCTCGTTGCTTCTCAAAATACCTCTCAGGGTCCTTGGCTGGGTCCAGCCCCGTTTTCGCCTTACCGGGTGTAGCGAGCCTCTTGTACTTGGTGACGAATGTCTCCCTGAAATGCGGGCGTGTGTGTTCCGGTCACGGCGACGAGCCGCGAGGGCGTGTATACGACTTTCCCTTGGACGCTCGGGCTCCGAGAGACAAACGGATGAGTGAACACGTCCAAGTCCCAGTGGAGGAACTCTTGCTCGCCTTGCCCCGGAAGCTTCATGATCGGCCGGTTTATGTCGACCCAGAGCTCCTTCGTGCCGGAGAGAGCCGCGACGACCTTGTACACGTGCGGGTCTTGTCGAACGCTCCACACGAGGGGGAGGTGGAAGCCGATATCATCGCACGGCGCGCCGAATGCCTTGTGCAGCGGCCAATGCGCATTGTACTCCTCGAGCACTTTGCGCGCGATGTTATCGGACTTGAGTACGCTCACGACCCTCTTTTGGTGCTGTGGAGTTTCCTCTTCCTCGATGGGCCCACGGTTGTCGCGAAGCACGAGCGGGGCAATCGTCCGAGTCTCGGTATAGGCATATGCCGGGTCGTTCCACGGCTGCGTCATGAGCACGCGGTTGTAAAGCTCGTATATTCCGGCGTCGCACTGCTCCTCGGTGAGAAGCTGGAGCACGACGAACCCTTTCTCGTCGTATCGCCTGCGCGCCTCCGCAACGTCGAACGAGCCGTCGTTGCGCTTGTGCAGTACCTCCACATCCTCTCGCTTGAGCTTGTGTTTCGGGCCCATTTTTGTGTTTTTGCGATTTTGTGATTAAATTGGGGTATTGTTTTTTTTTTTGTGAGGGCGTTTGGTTTGTAGTTTTGTCGTCGTTAAAAAAACCTCGGGGACTCAAAAATCTCCGCTTTTGGGCTCTTTACACGGAGCCCCCGAGGAGGATCGTGAGTGCGCGGGCCTGGGCGGCTCTCGGTTGCGGGCGTGGCGTGCACGCCGCCACGATCCGGAGGAGCTTGAGGTCGCACAGCACCCGAGCGAGCGACGCGGCGAACGTGCCCTCGTTCGGGCGTGCGCCTCGCGTGAGCGCCAGCGCGAGGGCAGCCACGACACGATCGTTGGCGTGCCACGCGCTTTCCTCGGCCCCTTCGCCGAAGAGCGGGGTGTACGCCTCGGGCTCGCCCACGCGCACGCGCGCGCGCATGCTCGCGTACACCGCGCCGACGCTGTCGAAGGAGAAGAAGAACGCGCGCCATATGCCGATCGACACCTCCTTGTCGTGTGTTGGGCACGCGCCGCACGCGCTGAGCGTCGGAAGCCACATGCGCCTTTCGGCCTCCGGAGCTGCGTCGGCCTCCGGATCTGCGTCGGCCTCCGGAGCTGCGTCGGCCTCCGGAGCTGCGTCGGCGCGCTCTGGGCGAGCGCTGATGAAGCACCGAACGCGCGAGTCGACGGGCGCGTTGCAGAACGCGCACCGGTCATAAGGATGCAGGTCGATCATCCGCGCGCCGGACCGCACGATCTTGAACGCGCCCGCGAGCGACGCAGACGCGCCGGGGCCGTTTGGGCCGTTTGGCCGGTTTAGAATGCCGCGCTCGAAGAGCACGAGATGCGCGGCGTCCTCGACGGAGTCGAACGTCTCGCGCGGCACGGTCGTGCGGAACCCTTTCCCCGCGACGGTGACGGCCCGCATGTTCCACGTGACGCAGAATGTCGGGACGGCCGTTACGCGCACCGCGCCACACGCGACGACGAGCGCGGCGGGGACGCGGCTCGCTCGCTCGATGAGGCGGAGCCAGGTGCAAAGCCCGCGCACCGCGCTTTCGACGTCGCTTGGTGGGTTGTGCACGGCGCGGATGTATGCGCGCGCAAGTTCGTCGCGGTCGGCCTCGGTGGCGTCCGATGGACCCGGAGGGAGGTGCGAGACGGACGGGATGTGCCCACACCCGACGCTAACCCAGACGACGGACCATGATGGCCACACGAACTCTTCGAATTGCGCCTTGTCGGCCGAAGCGCCGCACACGACCACCGTCTCCCCGTGCCTCATGTTTTGCGCGCGTTTTTTTTTTTTTTGTTCTTTTTCTTTTTTTTTTTTTTTTTTTTTTTTTTTTTTTTTTGGTTCCTTTTTTCGGTTTTGTGGTCCGGCTTTCCGGCCTTCTTACGCTGGGGAGACGCGCGCTCGCGCGCCCTGGCCACCGGGTCTTGCGTCGTACCCCGCGGCGATGAGCGCCGCGATGCACTCCTTGTCCGCCGAGAAGCACCTGGTGCCGCGCTGCACGAGCCAGATCGCGCGTGGGCCGAGCGCGCGCGCGCACGCGAGTGTGCGCTCGCGCATCCCCTCGGACGTCTCGTCGTAGTGCGCGAGGGCGCATTGTCCCTCGACGCTCGCGTAAGCCGCGGCGCACGTCCCAAGGAAATCCGTCCAAAGCTCGTGCCTCGCGACGAGGGCGGCGCCCGTGCTCACGCACCCCGCGGGCTCTCCGGCGCACAAGTCCATTTTTTTT
>Ga0247831_1006718_pt1 | contig 13369 bp, 15 predicted proteins | sample LaCruzMarch2015__9_FD_192406 | JGI IMG/M metagenome (GOLD analysis project Ga0247831, IMG submission 192406) | Freshwater microbial communities from meromictic Lake La Cruz, Castile-La Mancha, Spain - LaCruzMarch2015_1m | ecosystem: Environmental > Aquatic > Freshwater > Lake | place: Spain...
TTACTACGGAACAATAATGATATTCAATATCATTAATATCATTAATGCCATTAACTAACTTGTAAACATCGTTTTCTTTTTTTGGAAATAATGAGCATTTACCATATTTACCAGTAGAATTATCTGTTATAAAATATTTACAATTAACACAAATTTTTGGTTTTATATCTTTGAAAGATAAAATTGGTAAGAAGAATATACTTAATATAGTAAAAATATATTTCATTTTATTATAAATATAAAATATATTTAAATTAATTTAAAATATACATATGTATTCGTTTAAAAAACATACATTATGAAAATAATAGCCACAGATACGGTTCAAAAATTTGATTATAACAACATCTTTGTCTGGATATGAAAGTTTTTAAAGAATTTATATCTCTATAAAATATTTTAAGGTCTTTTCTCTATTTCAAATATTATTTTTTATAATATTTAATATATTTTGTACAGTATTCTTATCTCAATTATGGATTTTTAACACTTATATTTTTATATTTTTTAGGTAAGAATTATATAAAAATATAAGCGTAAAATATATTTTATAAGATTTTATATATAAATATATTATATGTAAATATAAAATGCAAATTTTCGATTTTTTTTACAATTTAATTTTAGCTTTAATTGAAAAAAAACAATCTCCTGTATCTTGCGCAAGATTAATATTTTTATTAGGATCTGTTTTATATAATTCATCCGGATTTACTTTAAATAATCCTAATTTTCAAAATACGGATGGATTTAAAAAAAATAATTTGATTGTTGAAGAAAATAAGGAAAATTTTATTTATATATTATCTTTTTATACATTAAATTTAATAAATAATACTTATTTACAATCAGAAATATTAAAAGAATATATTGAATTTGAAAGTAATTTAATAGATAAACATAATATTCAGATTTTACATATAAATATAGCAAAAGAACTTATTAAAGATTACTTAGATGAAAGATATAATGATGGATGGAATATAAAATATGATTTAAATAATCTACCTAATAAAGATAATAGAATAAAATTAAATGAAATTGAAGATTTTAATTCTTTTCAGTCACCATTTTTATGGACTCTTATAGAAAATACAGTTCCTATTGGAGGAACACATGGAAATGTAAAAATACCATTTGAATCAGATAAATTTAACTATATTATAATGGATGCGTATAATTATTATAATAATATTGATCTAGAAGCAGATACATATAAAGTTTATATAAAAAGTTTAAATTTAACTGATTATGAAAAATGTATTGCAGAATTTTGGTCAGGTAATATTTTATCACCTCCTTTATTTTGGGTATTTTTTATGATATTTTACTTTAAAAATAATACTGAAACTTATATAGATCAAATAAATAAATTTAATATACTTACTATATCTTTATTTGTATCATCAATTATAACATGGAAATTAAAATATAATATTTATCAATCTAGACCTATTCAATCAATTAGATGTATCAATGGTATAGATATTAATTATTATTATGGCAATACTGTAAGTAATTTATGGAAATCATATATTAATACACCACCTTTTCCAGATTTTCCATCAGGTCATTCTACTTTTTCATGCAGTTCATGTATAATATTTAATTATTTATTTGGTGATAATATTAATGAAAAAGAGATACTAATAGATGCAAAAAATATGAAGTTAATAAGTAATTTATTTAATAATAATTTAATTGAAAATTATGATTTAAAAAATATAATAATAAAAAAAGATACTGTACTTAAAACAGGTGAAATATTAAAAAATGATATTACTTTAAATTTTAATAATTGGAAAGATATGGCATTTAATTGTTCAGAGTCAAGACTTTACGGAGGTATTCATTATAGTTCTTCTTGTAAAGGTGCTATAAATATAGGTAGTCAAATAGGTAATTTAGTTTTAGAAGAATATAAATATATTTTTGAGTAAATCTCTATTATTATGATTATTTCTCATATTATTTTAGAAATATAATAGATATACAATTATTTAAATAGAGATACTTTAGGTAAATTTAATTTCTCTTTTTTTGGTTTTGATATAAAATCTTCGTTATTAAACATAAAAATATATATTCTTTCAGCCACTTTATCACCAATTCTTCTATTACCATATTTTTCATCTGCTAAAATTTTAATAATCTCCTCTTTCTCCTTAATATTATCTAATTCTATAATAAATGATTTTATATTTTTATATTTATCAACATAAATATTTGCCATATTAGAAGATACTCCAGGTATTTGAGATAACATATTTTTAAAGCAGACATTTGGTGTTAAATTATCTTTTTTAACAGTATTACAATTAAATTCATTATTAAATATTTTTGATTCCCCATTAATTATCTCTTTTTTTAAATCTTCATAGTACTTAGGAATATTTAATAAAATATTTTCTATAAATTCTATTGTATCTTCGATTGATTTAGTAATATGAATATGAATATTATCTCTTAATAATGTATTTATAATTACACTATTAAATGTTTTAGTAGAAAGTGTAAAATTATTCATATTATCTCCTTCTATAAGCATAATTTTTCTAACATTATTTTTTAAACCATGTATTAAACGTTCTTTTTGTTCTTTATAGCGATTATCTTTAATGGATGAACTTAAATCAGATAATGTTTTTCTTTCTATAATAATTATTATTTCTTTGGTATTTAAATCAATAAATTGAATATCACCAATATCTAAATTTTCTAAGATTACTTCATATCCTTTTGTTTCTAATATTTTTATTAATTCTCTTTCTCTATTATCAAATTTAATTAGATAATCCATTTGTATTTTTTATAAAAAAATAGTTTTTAAATAGATTTTCTTTTTTTTTAATTTAATAATAAAATATATTAAAAAATATTATTAGGAGTAAAAATTTTAGATAAACTATTCTTAAAAAAATAAAACTAAAACCCATTATAAATATTATAAATTTTCGAATTAAAACTTTCCTTAGCGCAATTATATAATTCATTACCAGGATAACATTTTAAACCTTCAATTATATCATTTATATTATTAGATATATGTAATGTACTAATTAACATATCAATATCTTTTTTGATATCTACTTCATTTTTATCACGTAATAAAAATAAAATATTTGAAATATTATTAATAATTACTTTTGATTTAGATAGATCATATTTTAATTTATAGTTTGCAATATAAGTTTCATATTCAATAAATAGTTTTTTGAACTCTTCTTTTTTTTCATTTAACATACAATTAACACAACCATAACTAAAAATTTTATTTCTTAAATTTATTAAAAAGATATAATCTTTATATTCTGTATCTATTCCATTGGAATCTAAATATATTTTTGATTTATGTAAACAATAACAATGTGCTATTGAACAAATTGAAAAGTAATCATTATTTTTCATTGATGAATGTAAAGGTAAATGACTTAGATAGTTTTTAATTGATACTCGAATTTCATTACATTCATAATTAGCTTTACATTGATATTCATTTTTACAAAGAGGTTCATCTATATAATACTTTTCAGATAGCATCATACAAAATTCAGATATAATTCTACATAAAGAATCTGCTTTATGAATAATATCATCTATTTGATTAGAATTAACTTCCATATTTATATATTAAAAAATCAATCAATAATATATTAATTATAATATTACTGAAAAATAAATGTGTTGCTTGATATTTATTAATCAATTTTTATTATATAATAGACATTTATCATATTAAAGATTAAAACTAATAAATTTATTTCTCTCTTCAGATGTTAATAAACCCCATACTGTTCCAAATCTTATTTCATGATTTACAATTGGGTAGGAAATATTAATTAAATTTAGAATAGAATAATTTTTATTATTTGAATACATATAATTTCTATTACATAAGTTAATTATATTATTCTCACAACTAGAATATATATTTTGCAAGCCAACATTATAACAATTTAAATGAAATACTAAATGTACTAGATCAGCATTTTTTTTTATTGAAAATAGATTATAATACTTTAAATAAAAAATATTTCTAATTATAATTTTAGTTTCAACATATGATATTATATCATTTCTTAATTCTAATGGTTGTAATTTATATGTATAAGAAATTATAATATTAATTACATCATTTGGTAAATTATTTATTAATTTATTCATATATTATAGATATACAAGATATTTACCTCATAAATAACCTATTAAAATAATAATGTAACTATATTTACATAAATTGCCCAAAATATTAATGGTAGTAAATATAAAAATATATATTTTGATTCTAGAAATACAATTAACCCAACTATTAATGAAAAAAATAAAGTTAATATATTTAAAATTATTGATATATATTTATTACTAAAACCATTCGTTAAAAAAGGATACAATAAACAGAAAATCCATAATATTATAATAGAAATAGAACCTAAATTATAAGTTTTATTTTTATTTATAAGCAAATAATAAGCATAACCTAAGAATCCAAATATTATAATCCAAATTAAACCAATTATATATCCTGGAGGTAAATATGGATTCATTTTTATTGGATTTTTATTTAATTTAAAAATAAAAATAAATAAATTTAAAATAATTGTTAATAAAATAGGAAATAAAATATAATAAATAGGTGAAAAAATCATATATAAATAAATAATATAATAAAATATATATAATAATTATAAAAATGAGTGATAATAATAATAAATTAATTATAAAAAATCTATCAAATGATGAATATATTTCTAATAATATTATTAAAGAAGGTAAAAAAATACTAAAAGAAAATGATTTTTTTGCAGATCTAGATTATATTATGAGTGATAATTGCTTTAGATCATTTTATAGTAAATATTTTAAAGATTATACTGATGTGAAGACAATACTATTATATATGAAATTATATGAAACAATCCAAGTTGAATATAAAGAACGTTACAATTTAGATATTGAAAAAGAATTATTAGCTTATATTATTAAAGAATTAATGTGTGATGATATCAGTCGTAAAAGTATTATAGAATCCTTTAATAGTTATATTGATCTAAATAATAGTAATAATAAAAAATATTTAATTGATATTTTTGAAAAAAAGAATAATATAAAAGAAATAAATATATAATATTATAATATACTAATGAATATTAATGATATTTTTCTAATATTAATAATTATTATTATAGTATTATTAATTATATTATGTAAGCTAAGAAATAAAACTATAGAAAATTTTGAAAATGAAATATCAAATCTCTCTTATTATAGATGCGAATCAAAAATGCTTGGAAAAGTATTACAAGATATATTAGATAATAATAATATAATTAAATCAGATGATAATTGGAATATTTATATTCCATGTGGATATAATGACGTTGAAGAAGAATTAAAAAAGATTTTAATAAAAGATAATAAAATAAATAAATATATATTTGGTTTAAATGGTTGTGATACGATTGTTAGTAAAAATAAAATATGGGAATCACTAGTAGGATGCTTTGGAAGAAAACATGCTAGTTTACTAATGCCTGAATCATTTATATTAGATGATTTAAATGAATTAGAGTTATTTCGAAAGAGTTATAATGCTTCATTAAACGAAATATATATACTAAAAAAAAATATTCAAAGAAAAGAAGGACTAAAATTAACACGTGATTATTTTGAGATAATAGATGGTGCGAAAGATGATTATCGTATTGCACAAAAATATATTACTAACTTATATCTGATAAATCAGAGAAAAGTAAATTTAAGAATATATTTATTAATAGTTATAAAAGATAATTATATATATTTTTACACTTCTGATAAAGGAAAATGTATATATACTAATAAAAAATATAACGATAATGACTTAGATTTTGAATCAAATATAACAAGTTATAATTTAGATATGACAGTATATAAAGAAAATCCTAGAAATTTTGAAGAACTAGCTTTATTTATAGATCAAAATGAAAGTGAAAATATAATGAAATATAAAGATAGTAAATATCTTTTTAATAAAATTAATCTCCTAATGGAGGAAATTTCAATATGTTTATCTAAAAATTTATATCAGAGTAAAAATATAAAAAAAACTATAGCCTTTCAATTATTTGGAGCAGATGTAATTTTTGATACAGAATTACATCCATACCTTTTAGAATTTAATAAAGGACCTGATATGTCACCTCGTGATGAAATTGATGAAAATATGAAAAATAATGTTCAAACAGATATGTTAAAAATAGTTGGGATATTACCTGATAATGGAAGAAATTCATTTCGTCAAATTTATAAAACTTTTACTATTAAATAAAAATTGAAGGAATATTTATTATAGGATTTGTATCTAATTATTTTTGTAAAAGATTATAAATACATCTATGAATGCATCTATGAATACATCTATGAATACAATTATGTTTATTGAAAAAATAGATGATAAAGGAAAAATGAATGTTGGATTTACTTTATGTAAACACAATTTATATCGAGCACCTAAAGGACAAATTAGAATAGCTAGATTTGAAGCTTGTTTTAATCCTACATTTGGACATGGATATTACGGAGATATTTATATGAAATTATTCATAAAAAAATGGAAATTAATTACTTTAAATAACAAAAAAAGAAATTTTGAAAAACTAATAGCAAATATAATATTAAAAAATAAGATTTGTAGTGATTTATCTAGGTATATTATTGAATATATATAATAATATATATTACTTATAAATAAATAATATTTTTATAAAAATATTTATCTATAAGAGAATATACTTATATATAAATATGCTTCTAAAAATTTTATGCATGGTATTTTTAACATGTTATATATTGTTATTAATTCATATTTATAAAAATAAATTTAATAATATTGAAAAATTTACAGGATTTCTAGAGACTTTGTCTAAATTAGTTGATAATAGTAATGATACTATAATAAGACAAAAAAAAGAGATTATTTATGAAGAAAAAAAAGAGATTAAAACAAAATATATCTATTTGTCTAATGAGCTATCTGACGAAGTAATAGATAAATTTATAAAATATTATTTATATGACAAAAATAATGATTTTTATATGAAAATAATTGGAAATTTATATGATTATGATAAAAATATTGAAATAAAAGATATTAAAAATAGATTAATTGGTAGTTTAATTAGTGAAAAATACACAACACTTAAATTTAAACTTGATTTTTATAAAAATAATATTATAAATATTGAATATAAAGATAATTATAAATCAGTAAAAATTTATTTAGACGATGATGATAAAATTTTTTATATTATTTTTAAAAATAATAAATATTTTGTTTACTTATTTAATAATATTGAAATAGGTATTATAAAAAAAGATATTGATAAAAATATTTATAAAATAATTGTTTATGAAGAATATAAATTATATCTTAATTTAATTGCTTTAGGTTTAATAACTTTATTAAGTAATTAAAAAAATATAAATTATATATAAATTTTATAAAATATATTTATATAAATATATTTATAAAATATCTTTATTCAATATTTTTATTTTTTGTAAAATAATGTCCATAAAATCATTACATTCTATAACTTCATTATAATCATTATAATTATTTATTAAATAATATTTAATAAATTTATTAGATAATATATCTATATAATTATTATCTGATGAAAAATAAGTATTAAAATATCCTATTAATATTTTCATTTTATCAATATAATCAAATAATTTAATATTAGGTATATATTCATTTAATATTAAAGCATCTGAATCTCTAATATCACATAATAACGAGTAATTCATATTATATTCTATATTTGTTGATATATAATACTTTATTTCTTGTTTTGTTTCCTTATTAATAAAAACATATAATTCTGGATTAATATTAGGAGGTAATTGAAAAAAACTATAATATATTATTTTTTTTATATTTAATATTTTTTTATAATAAGTTTCATCTAAAATAAATACATTTGATAAATAAAATCCATAATCATTTGTAACTGTCATAAGTTGATCTATAAATTTATTATTATAATCTCTATCTGAAAAATAATATCTATCACTTTTACTTCTGGGTTGATTGTCAATAAAAACGAATTTTTTTACATTTGGAAAATCTCTTACGGTTTGAATATTAAGAGAAGCACCAAAATATAATATTTTGCTAATATTTTCTAACATTATGTATATATAATAAATGTATTATTTATTATATATTTAAAATTATTTATATCAATTTACTAATCTGATAATTTATTAAAAATATTTAATTTTAAATTCATATAAATTATGAGATCCCATTGATAAATTACATGATGAACATAATGGTTCTAAATTATTTATATTATTAGTTCCGCCATCTTTTACACTAATTATATGTCCAGCGTGAAAATTATGATAAGTTATTTTTACACTACAAACAAAACATTTGCCATTTAATTCTTCTGTAAAATTCTTATTCCATAATGTATCTCTAACCGTTTTAGGAATATTTTTACGTCTATTTTCTAATTCAGTTTTTATAAATAAATATCCTAAGAAAAAACCCTGTTTTTTCATTGCTAAATCATAATAATTTTTATTATTTATTTCTAATGATTCTTTAATACTATTATTAATCAAATTAATCTTATTTAATAAATCACTATAATTTAAATTTGGAAAAGTATCAATTAAATATTTAACTAATTGATCTAAATTTACATTAGGAAATTTAGGAACTAAACTTTTAGAAATATGTTTATCATATGTATTTTTCATATATAATTTTATTCTTTCTAATTTATCAATATCATCATTATCTAAAATTATATCATGTAATATAAAAATATTATTTAAATCTCTAAAATAATTTTTTAATTCTTCTTTTGATTTACAATTTTTTATAACATATGATATCTTAAAATCAATATTAGATAATTCATAATATTTTTTATATGCTAAAAATCTATGTTGTCCATCACATAAATAAAGAATATTATCTAAATTAGCAATATGCAATATATTTAGATATGGTATTTGTTCTTTATTATTATTTACGTTTATATATTTATATTCTAATATTTTTTGATAAAATTCATTTACGCGTTCATTTATATAATCGCGGTTACATAATGGAATTTCTGGATTTTTAGACAAAAAATAAGAGAAATATTCATAATAAAAATATGTATCGTTAGATATACATATACAATCTGTATTATTCATTTAATATAAATATAAAGGTTTATTATTTTTTAAGTTAATTACAATTTTATAATAATAATAATGATAATGATATATATTATTATAAAATTATAATATATATATAAAACCAATATATCTAGAGCAATGCGTATTTCAAATTCCGAATATCATATATATTTTATTGTTTTTATTAGTGTGTAAGAAGAATATGTATATAAGTAAAAACACCAAGCTGAAAGTGATATATTATAATACACAAAATCTATATTTTTTGTATTATATATTAAAATTATTAAGCAACTATTAGCAAGCCAAAAAGTTTTTTGAGTATTTATTAAATTATTACTAATTCCTAACAAAGCAAAATTACTAACCTTATTGGAAAAATTATAAAGTTGATATGGAAAAGTAGTAAAATAAATATTAAAAATTTTGTTTATTGTATGTGAATATGTTAAATTCATTTATATTATAATAAATATATAACTTTATATCATTTATTTATATAACATTGTATCATAAAAGGTGTAATAAAGATGCATTTAAAATACTATTTACTCTAAATTAAACAAATATATATATTGGAATAATAATTTAGAATTGTAATATCTACATATTTATTTGTTTAATTTTATATGATTAAAATCCATCTTTTAATTCTAATGTAGTGGCTGATATTTTTTTCATTATATTAATTGATTTCTCTTTATTTTTATCAAAAATTTCAGATAAAAATGGATTTACTTTTAATTTCATTGCCTCATTCTCAGAATATGTATTATATTTTGTATTAATTAAATTATCAATTGTTTCTATAATATCATTATTCGAATAATAATTATTTTTAAAATATTCATTAGTATCTTTCATATGTTTATGTAATTTATTCATTGTTTTATCTAGTATTTCTTCAGTTCTCATTGAAATATATTTATCATTCTCATTTTTATAAACATATCCAGACTCTTCTTCCTTTTCTAATATGACATTTAAGTTTTTATCATTTTTTAATATATTTTCTAATAAAGATGTGAACATAATATTAGAAACAATAATTTCTCTTTTTTTATTATCATCAATTTTAGATAAATCCCATTCCTGATCAAATGGAATTGGATTATTATTAATAATATTTATATTTATAACTGAATTTGTAATATTAGTTTCATTTATATAAAATTTATTTGAACATATCTTTTCATGTTTTTTTAAGTTATATTTATTTGAAAATATTTTTTTACATACATTACATAATTCATTAACATTATTATCATCTTTATTATCATCTTTATTATTATTTTCAACTAATGATACATATTTATCTTCAATATAAGTAATATCTTTATTAATATTTTCTCTTGTTAAAGATAATTTCTTAATTTCATCTTCTAAATAATATGAATTTATTGATTTAGAACATTTCTTTTTTTTATTTAAATGGGATATCATATTAGATTTTCTATTAGTAACAAAATTATCACATCTATAGCATTTATAATATTTATTATATGATTGCATAATTTATATATATATTATTATGTTTAATAATTTTTTAAATTTATTATTTTAAATATTTTTATAAAATTAAGTTTTTAAGTTGTACTTTTGCTTAAAATATTTTTATTAAAAATAATATTTTTACTATATGGAAAAAATTGATTATTTTTTATTATTAAAAATAAATTATATCTTTACAATAAATAATTTTTTAAAAAATGTTTAAAGAAAATTATTCTTTAATTTTGTTTAAATTTATCCGTCTTTCTTCTTTTATTTTTAAATTGCCAAATGATGTAAAAAAATATATATATGAATATTTAAAAATTAAAGATATAAAAAAATTTATATTTTATACAAGAATTTCTCTTTTAACTATCAAACCAGAATTATATTTTTCTAATATAAAAAAAGTAAAATATATTAAACAGAAAGATAAAGAATTTATAGCATCTTATTTTAGTGGAAAACCTTTTATTATTAATGAATATAATAAAATATATAAAAATATTAATGAAGAAAAAGTATTAGAAAATTATAGAATAGATAAGAAAAATAAATTTGATTATGATAAAGAAATATTTCATTTAAATAATGAAAAATATTATATTAATCTTAAATCAAAAAAATTATCTAAAAAAAAATTTTTATTGAAAAAATTAAAAGAAAATAAAAAAAATATAGTTGATAAAAAAGGAAAAGAAATATCATTAACTATAAAAAAAAAGTATGCATTAATTTTTAAAGAATCAAAATATTTAAATTCAGTTTATATTAAAGAAGATGATGAATTTGAATTTCAAGAATATTTATATTTAAGGCATCAGTATGAAAATAATAATGATTACGAATATTCAGATGATTATTCTGATTATACTCCAATGTGGGATAATGAATATTATTTTAGATCAAGAAAGTATAGTTTTAATAGTTAATATAATTTATAAGGTAAATGTAAAAATACCAAAAAATAATTTAAATCAAAATAAAATTTATAGTTATTATATTTTATAAAAAAATTTTAATTATTTATAAAATCGAGCTTATCCAATTTGCTTAATTTTAAAATTTTAATTTATATAATTTTTAAAAAAAGCATGACGACGTTTTTTGAAAATATATATTTTTATCTAAAAATATATATTTATTTTTGCTTTGCTTATAACAATATTAATGATAAATTATATTGAAAATATTATAATAAATACAATAAAATCTAGAAATATTTTAAAATAATTTATAAAAAAAAGCATGAAGATATCTTAAAAAAGCATGACGATATGCTAAAAAAGCATGACGACATTTTTTTTAAATTATATAAAAAAATAACTTTTTAAGATAGATTATTTAATAAATAATATACAATATCATTGAAAATAATTCTTAATATAAAAATAATTATTGATATATATATAAATATAAAAAATAATAAATAAAAAAGTAGCTCATGCTTTTTTAAAAAAATGACTTTGGAAAAAAGGATTTTTTAAGCAAATTTGGATAAAAAATCGCGCTTATCCAAGCTTGCTTAATTTTTTGGATGAGAATTATCCAAATTTGCTTAAAAAAAATAATGCAATATTAATGTGTATCGAAAAAATAATATTTACAATTTACTGGTATAAAAAATCGCGCTTATCCAAATTTGCTTAATTTTTTGCTTAAAAATTTGCTTAAAAATATTTTTGAAAAAAAACGTGAAAAAGCATTAAGACAAAAAATTTTGGAAATTTTAAATTTGAAAAAAATATTTTCAAAAAAAGTTTTTGAAACGATTTTTTTTCAAAAATATTTTTAAGCAAATTTTTAAGCAAAAAATTAAGCAAATTTGGATAAGCTCGATTTTTTATACCAGTAAATATTTTTATTCAAAAATTGAATAACTATAAACATTGTATTTTAAAAATTAAGCAAAATGGATAATTTTCATCCAAAAAATTAAGCAAGCTTGGATAAGCGCGATTTTTTATCCAAATTTGCTTAAAAAATCCTTTTTTCCAAAGTCATTTTTTTAAAAAAGCATGAGCTACTTTTTTTAGTTTAGTTTTATAAATTTATTTTTTAAACATTATATTTAAATTAATTAATAAATTATTACCAATATTATTGTGAATTAATTAAATCGATAGATTATTTATATTAATTATATTTTCATAAAATTATAAAAAACGTCGTCATGCTTTTTTGCCATGTCTTCATGCTTTTTTTAATTATATAAATTTAAATTTATAAATTAAGCAAATTGGATAAGCGCGATTTTTATCCAAATTTTCTTAAAATATAAATTTATTTTATACATTATATTTTATATACTACATAAACCATATTCAATAATATTATTAAAAAATTAAATGAAAAATATTTTAAGCAAACGGATGAAAATTTTTTTAAGCAAATGGATGAAAAATATTTTAAGCAAATTGGATAAGCGCGATTTTTATCAAAATTTTCTTAAAATATAAATTTATTTTATACATTATATTTTATATACTATATAAAACATATTCAATAATATTATTAAAAATTAAATGAAAAATATTTTAAGCAAACGGATGAAAATATTTTAAGCAAACGGATGAAAAGATTTTAAGCAAATGGATGAAAAGATTTTAAGCAAATGGATGAAAAGATTTTAAGCAAATGGATGAAAAGATTTTAAGCAAATGGATGAAAAGATTTTAAGCAAATGGAT
>Ga0247831_1006719_pt1 | contig 13368 bp, 9 predicted proteins | sample LaCruzMarch2015__9_FD_192406 | JGI IMG/M metagenome (GOLD analysis project Ga0247831, IMG submission 192406) | Freshwater microbial communities from meromictic Lake La Cruz, Castile-La Mancha, Spain - LaCruzMarch2015_1m | ecosystem: Environmental > Aquatic > Freshwater > Lake | place: Spain...
AGACGCTATTGTGCCCATAGGTGTGCCCTGCCGCCCCAGCGAACACGGCGCTGTAGGCCGCGCGGCGCACGACGTCGGCGGTGACGGGGGCGGTGCCGCTGCCGAAAATGATCTCATCATACGTGGTTTCCAGGTCGATCACGGGCTTGGCGGGGACGCGATGGTAGTCGCGCTGGACGAGCTTCCAGGTAGCGGTAGCGGCAGAGTGGCCTGACTGGATACCGTGAAAGTCCACCCAGGGGTCCAGATCAAAGAAATCGGACGACGAGCGATGACCGTTGGGGTGGTAGGTCATCAGCACCGCAGCCTGATCAGCCTTCCCGCCTGCTGCACCTTTGGCGATGCCATAGGCCATCTCTCGCCAGATGGTTTTTGATTCGCCCGTGGACGCAGCTCGGTCACCGCCGAGCATCCAGACGATGTTGGAGGCTTGGCCGTAGCGCTCCCCCAGGAAGCGGCCGTAGGCTTCGGCTTTCTCTGGGGTGAAGACGCCATTCACTTTGCCGTTGCTGGAGTTGCGAGTGACGTGCGATCCCCAGGTCGGCGTCAGCGCCACGTAGATGCCGTGGTGCGCGGCACGCTGGATGACATGGTCCACATGCGTCCAGTAGTTCTCTTCCTGCCGCACATCTGGCCTCGCCACATTGCGCCCGCGAAAGGGGGCATGCCCATGGGCGTTGGAGCTTTCCACGCCGCCGCGCTCAGCCAGGGCCACGGTCTGAATGACATTGAAGCCTTTCGCGGCTCGGTCCTGGAGGTAGTGCTCCACTTCCTCGGGGTTCAGGTCATGAATGAGCTGCCAGGCGGTGTCCGCCATCCAGAAGAAGGGCTTCCCATCACTCTGGACAAGATGTCTTCCGCTTTCAGATACCTTTAAAGCGGGTGGCGTGGTGATCACGAGGATGGGTTGAATCACCTCACGCTTCCGCAGCAGGTAAGGCAGCCCGATCCCAAGGGATAGGAGTAGCAAGCCGGGGAGCCAGAGAAGGCGGAAGTTCCAGCGCTTTTTGTCAGTCGTTGTTGGGGACATTTGGGGGCTGGCTTTAGAGTTTCTGTGGCAAAGCCTCAGGAATAGGAAGTGTTGGCTCAGTCAGATTTGAAACGAGATTCGCAGTGCCATCAGGCCGCCCGCGGCGCATTCCTTGTGAGATGGCTGGCTGGCCACTTGCCACCACAAAAGCGGTGGCATAGCAGGTGACGCCTGGACCGAACCCAGGCCCGAGCTTCAGCGGCAGAATCCCTTGCTTGGCCGATGGCTGAGGGGCCTTGACGTTCACAATGGAGGAGCAACTGACAAGGCTTGTCAGACCGGCGACAGACGAGGCAAAGACTGGTAAGTTCATGGTGGTAGCAGAAACGTCTGGCAATGGCTGGAGACTGCGCTTTCGGGAGGAACTGAAAGCGAAAAAAGAGCTCAAGGCAAGATTGATACCGTATTGATGATAGGCTAAAACCCGTATTCCGATGCGCAGCACTCCCCCAGCCTTGGATTCAGGTGTCTTCCACAATGTTAACCTGCTATGGCAGCGAGTCCCAGGCGGCTCGCGTGGTGCGCGGATCGTCTGGCTGTGGCATCTGGGGACGCTGATTGTGGCGCTGCTGTTTTTGCGTGAGGGCAAACTTCCATGGGAACTGAAGCTGCCGGGGCCGGTGACGGCTAGCCTCTTCAAATACGGGCTGGTAACCGGGCTGTGGTGGGGCGCGGTAGCCCATGCGCTGATCAGTGCGGCGCTGCTCGCCACGGTTCGGCTTTGGGGTCGCACCGACGCGCCTGCACGACCGGTGACGGTGAGAATGCCTCTGCGTTGGGGCTTCTGGCTGGCTCTGGGGTTGATCCTGGCCGGGGCGCTGTGGCTGCGGCTGCCCAGGATGAATCTGTCCTACTGGGGCGACGAGGGATGGGCCGCACGCTATTACTCGCACGGGAACTGGCGACCCGCCAAGGGCGCGACGTATCAGGATGAGCTGCGCTTTGAGAAGGTGGACTGGCGCAGAACGCTGTGGGACGACAGCACAGGTGGGAATCACTACCTATTCAGCGTGGTGGACCGGATGGTGCAGGATGGCTGGCGGGCGCTGCGGGGGCTACCGGACTATGCCTTCAGCGAGTCGCTCTCACGGATGCCGCCGCTAGTAGCAGGGATGGCATCCATCGCGGTGATAGCCTTGTTTTTGAGTTGGCTGGGGCGGGGACGTGCGGGCTTGCTGGCGGCGCTCTTTTTTGCACTGCACCCGTGGCACATCCGCTACAGCACCGAGGCGCGCGGCTACACGCTGATGGTGCTGTTTGCCACACTAACCCTCTGGGCCTTGCTCTATGCGCAGCGGGACGGGCGCTGGCGCGGATGGTTGCTGGCAGGGCTAGCGAGCTTCCTCACTGCCTACTCTTGGAAAATGGCGATCCTTCCGCTGCTCGCGGTTCACGCGGTCTTTCTCCTCGCCCTGCTGCGGGCCAAATCTGGGGCGCACGCGACCCGCTGGCTGGTGGCTCATTTGACGGTTGGGGCGCTATTTGTCTTCCTGGCCGGGCCATGTCTAGCGCAGGCCCCCCTCGTGACCAAAGAGCTGAGGAACAACAGCAAACCTATGGATGCAGCATGGCTGAACAGCGCTCTGTCCGGCCCCGCTTTCGGCATGGAATGGAACCGCGACGACCCTCTGAATCCGCACGAAACCCCCATGCGGGAAATGCTGGCCACGCGCCCCCTGCTCACCGGCTTTGTCCTGGCAGCGGAAGTGCTTTTGCTGATCGGTGGGGTCTGGATGGTTGGGACTCAAAGGCCGGTGCTTGCACTGATGCTGATAGGGGTGCTGCTCTCGGCAGTCTCAGGGGCTCTCATCTTCAAGTTCGGCGTGCAAGTCGAGTGGATTCCCTGGTATTCGTTCTTCGTGCTGCTGCCGCTCGCGTTCTTCAAAGGCATCGCCTTGGACGGCTGCATGGTGTGGATGCAACGGCGAACGCGGGCTCCAGCACTAGCGGCGGGGCTGTTGGTAGTGCCCGCAGCAGGCTGGGCAGCGGCGGCACCTCAGATTCACCTGCTGCACAGGATGCCCTATGAGAACATGCGTGCCGCCTTCGAGCTAACGCGGGGAAGGCATGAACCCTGGAACTATGCAGGGCCGTCCAAGGTCTATACCTGCTACCTGTGGCGGCACCATTCGCTCTACGATCCGCGTGGCGATACGCATGTGCGCACCGGGGATGAGTTGAAGACCCTCATGGCAGAGGTCGACCGCGTGCAGGGTGAACTCTATTACATCGTGGGCCAGCGCGATCTGTTTATGGCCATGAATCCCGAGGTGATGGCAATCCTGCAAGACCCGCAAAAGTTTGAGAAGCAGGCCACTTTGTGGGCCGAGCACAGCGTGCTCACGCTGGAGATTTATCACTACCAGCGCTGAGCGCTCGGCGGCCTGATCTGCATGGTGCGCGAGGTCTTCAAGTGGGACAGGCTCAGCCGAACATTCACTCGGAAGCCGAGCGACACACGACCACTCACCATTCACCGCTCTGGCAAGGACAGGGAGTCCGGCAGGCGGACGCCCGCAGGCAGGTGCTCGCGCGGGAGCTTCAAGCGCCGCTCGTCCTCCGCAGTGAGCACGTGGACGGCGGGCCGAGTCTCGGTCGTCGGGCGACGCACGCCTTTGCCCGGCAGGCGCAGCGGAACGGGCGCATACTCTGGCCCACTGCCATAGGGGGGACAGCGGCACGAGATTCTCGGCACTGGCACGTGGCTCGCCGGGATCAATGGCCATCACTTCGGCCACGGCGGCAGGGTCCCAAACTGCGACGTGCCACCCCCACGTTTCCGCCTCCAAGTGCGGGAATGCCTTTTTTACCTGCTCAACGAAAACCTTGGCTTCTGAGTCCTGGAATGCCCAGCGCTCCTGAAAGAGTGGTTTTAGCCCTCCGGCGACAAGGGATATCTCTGCACTAAATGTGCGGTCGATGGCCAGAATCGTTTCGCGTTGCTCAGGCGGATAGCTTCCGCTTTGGCGAGAAAGTTCGATGGCACCTCTACTGGCGGCAATGCCGTCTTGGAGTTGCTGCTTTTCCTTATGGTCAAAGCTTCACGACGTCTTGCAGGTGTCAAGCTGTGACTCTCCCCCAGCATCGCCCCCGCCTCGCTCTCCACGGCCTTCGCAAACTTCGAGCCTTCAAGCCCTAGCATCGCGTCCACCAGCTTTCCGAAGTCGTCGCCATCCTTGAGCTTGCCGTCACGACGGCCCTTCTCGATGCCCGCCACGGTCCCAGCACCCCACGCAGCCAAGCGCGAACTGAGCGCAGGAAGGCGCGGAACTTGCCCAAGGCTTGCACCTCTACCGCCGTCGTGGCCTGCATGGCTGCCTCGCCCAGCATCTTGTTAAGTGCACCAGGCGCTAGCCCCGTGCGACCACCGCGCCGGGAGCTCATGGCACCGCGCCCGAGCGCGAAGTGCCGCAAAACGCCAAAAAAGTCCGCCTGATGAGGCGGAAGGCGGCACAAAGCACCAACGAATGGCCCGAAGATGGGGAAGTGCGGGCGACCAAACAGGGTGCGCGAAGTGACCGAATGCTCCCGAGGCCCAAATCATCATTCCTCTCTAGCTAGAGGAAGCTCCCCGCACGGGTAAGGCTCGCCCCATTCACAACTGCCCCCCCCTAGACCAGAGAAAGCCATGCCCTGAGCCGCAAAAGGCTGGCAGCCAGCCCCTGAAGCAAGCCCTGCGGAGTGGCTGCGACGCGTGACGCTCGCCTTGACCGGCCTGCCGCCAACGCTGGCGGAGATCGATGCTTTTCTTCGTGACGTGGAGGCAGCACCCAAGCCGAGCGAGATCAGCCCATCCTCAGGGGGTGCCGCCACTCCATCAGCCCCCGATGCCTACGAAGCCGTGGTCGACCGCCTCTTGAAGTCCCCCCACTACGGAGAGCACATGGCGATCGAATGGCTGGATGCCGCACGCTATGGCGACACCTATGGCCGTCATGAAGACGCTGATAACGAGGTCTGGCCCTGGCGCGACTGGGTGATCAAGGCCTTCAATGACAACCTGCCGTATGACCAATTCATCCAATGGCAAATGGCGGGCGACCTGCTGCCAGAGCCGACTCAGGACCAGATCGTGGCCACCGCTTTTCATCGGCTAGCCGTTCAATCAAACGAATCTGGTAGCGATCCTGAGGAGTTCCGCTGGGATCAGGTCTTTGACCGGGTGAAGACCACGGCCACCGCCGTCATGGGCCTGACGCTGGAATGCGCGCGCTGCCACGACCACAAGTATGATCCGTTCTCCGCGCGGGAGTATTTCCAGTTCGCCGCCTTCCTGAACAACATCGACGAACTCGGGCTCTTCAGCCGCTACACGAACGGCGTGCCGCCACCCACGGCCTTCATTTACAAGTCCGGCGAACAAGGAAAACACACACAACTCAAGCACGCCGTTGTGCAGGCTGAGCAGAACCTGCTGACCGCAAGGCAAGCAGCGCCCGCCCGCTTCAGCTCCTGGCTGAAAACCAGTGCTCCCCCCAGTGGCGAGGTAGGGCTGTGGTCGGAGATTTCCATGCCCAATGCTCGAAAAGCAGCGGCAGCACGGGAACCAGAGCTATTCGCCAGCTTCGACATCGTCGACCTGAAGAAGAAGACTTTCCGCTCGGACACCGACAAGGAATTGTTTGCCTCGGGCACGCTCTCCATCAGCGAGGAAGCCCCTGGGAAGTTCGGACGCGCCGCCATCTTCCCCGACGACAAGAACAAGAAGTATGGCTTTCCGCGGGTGGCGCACTACACCCGTCAGCAGCCGTTCACTTTATCTTTCTGGTTCCTGTGCCCTCAAGTGCAGGAGAAAGCGGTTATCCTTCACCGCAGCCGGGCCGGGCTGGACGCTGCGAATCGCGGCTACGAGTTAACCTTTGAAGACGGCAAACTCACCGCCACACTAGCGCACTTCTACCCTGGTAACGCGATCCGCGTGCAGGCCGTGGACAAGATTGCCTTCCAGGACTGGACGCACATTGGCTTCACCTATGACGGCAGCAGCCGTGCTGCGGGGCTGAAGTTGTATGTGAATGGCAGGCTACTGCCCGTGAAAATCGTGCGCGATCATCTCTACAAGGACATCGACTACCTCGCGGAGTGGGGTGACCTGGACAACCTGAAGGTGGCAGATGCAGACCTGGACGCGATCACCCTGCGCTTCGGCGGTCGCACGCTGGACGGTGGTTTGCGGGGGGCAGCCATCGACGAAATGCGCGCTTACAACGCCGAACTGAGTGCGCCAGAAGTCGCTCAACTTGCGGGTGTAAAAGCCTCTGATGACGCAGCTTGGTTGGACTGGTTCATGCGCGAGGTGGATGAGCCGTGCCGGACCGCGCTAGTGGCTCTGCAAAAGGCCCGCGCGGCTGAAAATGAGTTCAGCACGCACCTCACCGAACTGATGGTCATGCAGGAGCAGCCCGGGCCACGGAGGGTGACGCCCTTCCTGACGCGCGGTGACTTCCGCCAGCCTGGGGACCCTGTGGAGCCAGGCACGCCCGCCGCCCTGTTGGCCTTCCCCAAAGACGCGCCACGCAATCGACTTGGCCTCGCCCAGTGGCTGACACAGCCTGAGCACCCGCTGACCAGTCGCGTGCAGGTGAATCGCTTGTGGGCCAAGCTTTTCGGGCGCGGCATCGTCAGCACGCCAGAGGACTTTGGCTTGCAAGGACGCGTGCCCTCGAACCCAACACTTCTGGATTACTTGGCGGTGCAATTCGTTCGCGGCGGCTGGGACATCAAGGCGATCTGCAAGCAGATCGTGCTGTCCCAAACTTACCGCCAATCCTCACTGCCAAGCGATCCCGACATCAGCAGAGCCGACCCCGATAATTTGGTGCTCGCCCGCGGGCCACGCATTCGCCTTGGTGCGGAACAGCTGCGCGATGCGGCGCTCGCGGCCAGCGGCTTGATCAATGCGGCGGTGGGCGGTCGCAGTGTCATGCCCTACCAGCCTGCGGGGCTGTGGGAGGACAGCGGCACCCAGCACGTCTATACCCAGGACAAGGGCGACAAGCTCTACCACCGCAGCCTCTACACCTTTTGGCGGCGCACCTGTCCACCCCCCGTCATGAGCATCTTCGACGCGCCCACACGAGAGTTCTGCCGTGTGCGCCGTGAGACCACGCTGACACCGTTGCAAGCTCTGGCACTAACGAATGATATTGGCTTCCTGGAAGCAGCACGCGCGCTCGCCGAGAAGCTGGTGAAGCTGCATCCCACACCCTCCACGCAGGCCGAGCGAGTGCGCCACGCATTCCGACTGCTGACCGCTCGCTTACCAAGCGAAGCACAAACAACTTCCATGTCCGAATTGATCAACGAAGCGCGGGACTATTACACCCTTCAGCCAGCGGAAGCGTGGAAGCTGCTCGCTGCCACGGGCGATTCCTCCGTCGATCAGTCCCTCTCAGCGACTGAGGTCGCTAGCACGCTGATCATGACGCGCGCCCTGTTCAGCAGTGAACCCTTTGTCACCTCGTATTGATTCTCCACCATGCACTGCCAGCAATATGAACCGCCACACACGCTGAGCCGCCGCGACTGGCTGTCGCGCGCTGGCTATGGGCTGGGTGGCGCGGCTCTCGCGTCCCTCATGGGCACTCCGGCGGAAGCAAAGACCGGCCTCCCGTCTCTCCCACACTTCGCACCGAAGGCAAAGCGCGTGATCTGCTTATTCATGAGCGGCGGCATGTCACAGCTCGACTCTTTCGACTACAAACCGCTGCTCAAGGAACGCGAGAAGCAACCACTGCCCGACTCCGTTTTCAATGGTCGCAAGCCGCTGGGCATGTCCAAGCTACAAGGCAGCTTCCCCATGCAAGGCAGCGGCTATGCGTTCAAGCAGCATGGCCAGAGCGGGGCTTGGATGAGCGACCGATTCCCCCACTTGGCCAAGCAAGCGGACCGCCTTTGCTTTGTGAAGAGCATGGTGTCAGATGCCGTGAACCATGACCCTGCGATCATTTTCCTGAACAGTGGCAATCAGCTACCTGGTCGTCCCAGCATGGGATCGTGGATCAGCTACGGCTTGGGTTCGGAGAACGAGAACCTGCCCGCATTCATCGTGCTGGTAACCCGAAAGCCTGCGGATCAACCGCTGTCGTCACGCCTGTGGGACAGCGGCTTTCTCCCCTCGCAGCATCAGGCCACGCCCTTTCGCGCAGGCAAGGAAGCGGTGCTGTATTTGAACAACCCGGCCGGCATTCCACCAACACTGCATCGTCGGATGCTCGACCGTTTGCGTGAGGTGCAGCAAGACGAGCTAGCACGGCGTGGCGAGGCGGAGATCAGCGCCCGCATTGAGCAATACGAGATGGCTTTCCGAATGCAGACCAGCGTGCCGGGGCTGACTGACCTGTCGACCGAGAAGCCTGAAACTCTGGAGCGCTACGGCCCTGAGGTGAAGACCAATGGCTCCTTCGCAGCGAACTGCGTGCTGGCGCGGCGCATGTGTGAGAGTGGCGTGCGCTTCGTGCAGCTCTATCATCCCGGCTGGGACCATCACGCTTACCTGAACACCGCCTTCGGCAATAATGCGAAGGAGATCGACCAGCCCATCTCGGCCCTGCTCAATGACTTGTCAGACCGCGAACTGCTGAAGGACACGCTCGTTATATTTGTCTCCGAGTTCGGCCGCACGCCCTATTCCCAAGGTGCTGCGAAGGAGGGAGAGTATGGCCGCGAGCACCATCGCAACGCCTTCACCTGCTGGTTCGCAGGTGCGGGGGTGAAGCCCGGCATGTCCCATGGAGCCACGGATGACTTTGGCTTCGACGCTGTGGTGGACCCGGTGACCGTGAATGACTTCCACGCGACCTTCCTTCACCTCATGGGCATCGAGCACGAGCGTTTCATTTTCCCGTTCCAAGGACGAGACTTCCGCCTGACGGACATCGCGGGCAAAGTGGTCAAACCCATCCTCGCATGAACGCCATGGTGTCGAAAGTGCTGCGCATTGCGCTATTGGTCCCGTTGCTCGGCGTCGCGTGCAAAAAGAAGGAAGAGCAGAAGTCTTCCCGGCGTCTGCGCGAGGAAGCACTGGAAGCGAACACTCGCGATCATGTTGCCGTCAAGAAGTTTGCCGATGCCGTGCGCGCGGTCTTCCGGTGGCGGCAATCGCAGCCCATCATCCACGCCGAGGCTGATCGCCACGCCCTAGCCAAGGAACTGGGGGCACGGCTGGAGAACATGCCCACCGAAAATCTACCCGAGGACTTGGTCAAAGCTTGGCGGGCCATGCGTGAGTCCTGGAGGACAGCGGCCAGCTCCCCAACGCTGAACGACACCCAGCGCCAGCTCGGAGCGCGGGCAGCAGCGGAACTGAACCGGCAACTCGCCGCACGGGGAGTGCTCGACTTGCATTTCTAATCGTGATGCTGCGTCGCTCCCCGCTTTCAGCTGATCAGTTGCGCTGGCTACTCATCGCTCTGGCCTTGGTCTGTGGCGCACTTGCTTTGGCAGTGCCTGGATGGCTGGAGGTTCGAGCCGGTCTGCATGTACCGCGGTGGGTGCCCCCTGTGCGTTTCCTGCTGCCTGTGGCACTGCTCATCAACGCAGTCATGCTCGCCTTGATCGCAGTAACGATTCGCTGGTGGTGGCGAGACTGGGCTCCCTCGCTCTCCGCCACCAAGCCAGCGCGGGCGACGACCTGGCAGCGCTGGGTGCTGGGCGCGTGCATGATCTTTACGGTGTTGCTGAATGCGCCGCGCATGACCAGCAGCCTGTGGGGCGATGAGGAGTGGACGCTACGCCACAACGTCGTGGGTGAGTATCGGCTCAGCGAGAAGACGGGGCAGCTTAAGTTCTTCCCGGTCTCCTGGGGCATGGCGGTGTGGGACTACCGCACACCGAACAATCATGGCTTCTTCTCCGTGCTGGCCAAGGCAGCACACGATTTGCTCTATCGCGCTGAGAGCAAGCCTGAGAGTCTGTATTTCAAGGAATGGGTGCTACGTGTGCCGCCGCTACTGGCTGCCTTGCTGGCGCTGTGGCTCGTGTTTGAGGTGATGCGTGAAATGGGGCAGCCATCGGTCGGACTGACTGCGGCGGTGCTGCTGGCCCTGCACCCCTGGTTTGTGCGCTACTCGACTGAGGCGCGGGGTTATGGCTTGCTGTTCGCTCTCTGGCCGCTGGCGGTGCTGATGCTGTTGCGAGGCCTGCGCACGGGCAGACGGAAATGGTGGCTGGCGTTTGGTCTCTGTCAGGGGCTGCTGCTTTGGACTTGGATGCTGCAACTGCACTGGGTCATCGCGCTCAACTTGGCGGCGTTGGGCCTCATTTTTTCGCGGCGAGATGATCCTGATCGCGTGCTTCTACGGCGTTGGCTGTTGGGGTGTCTGGTCGGCAGCATGCTAGCGCTACCCGTGCTGCTACCAGCCATGCCACAGCTCCGGGATTGGATGCAAAGCGACCGCGCACTGGCCAGCGCGCCACCGCGGGATTGGTGCTGGGACAGTGCGTTCTGGTTGCTCAGCGGATGTGGCTGGCACACGCCTGAGTCAGTGTCGCCCTACTGTTTAGGCCGTGACTTGGACTGGGCCACGCATCCGTCCAATGTCGTGCTAGTGCTCGCGGTGCCAGCGTTAATCCTGGGCGTGGGCACGGTGGCTTGGCTCCGCCAGTCACTGACGAAACGGTGGCTGTTCCTGGCGATGTTTCTGCCGCCCGTGCTCGTCGTGGGGCAATCGTTGCTGACTGGCAATGTGTTGCTGTCCTGGTATGCCTCGCCCGTGCTACCCGCGCTGTGCCTGCTGTTGGCCGCCGGGTTGCATCAATTGGCAGCCTGCGTGTCAACTCGCTGGGGCCATGGAGTGACTGCGGTGGGGCTGATCTGCCTCGGTAGCATCTGGGCACACCAGTGTAGACTGCTGCGCACGCATGACTTTGAGCCCACACGAGCGGCTACGCAGCTGACAAGGAAGATCCTGAACCCGGCGTTCATGACCGATCATGACCCGATCACCGTGCAGTTTTGTGTGACTCGCCCAGGCTACGACCCTGCCGCGCTGGAGGTGTTAGATGCGGATGGCATGCTCGCGCTCATGAATCAAGCGACTCAGCAAAAGCGCGCGCTATTCGTGCACCTCGGAGATGTGGCACTAGCGCGTATGCGCCACCCCGACCTGATGGCTCTGCTAGACGACCCGCAGCGCTTCCAACCGCCTGCCGTCTTCTATGGCATGGATCACGCGCAGACTCGCCAAGTATGGCGTCTGCGCCCCTGATCAGGGCTGTAGTGGCAAGGGCAAGGAGTCCGGTAGGCGGATGCCCGCAGGCAGGTGCTCGCGCAGGAAGTTGAGCCGCCGTTCGTCCTCTGCGGTGAACACGCGGACAGCGGGCCAGGTCTCGGTCGTCGGGCGGCGCACGCCTTTACCCGGCAGGCGCAGGGGAACGGGCGTATATTGCGGCCCGGTTCCATAGGGGGACAGCGGCACGAGATTTTCAGCACTGGCACGCGGCTCGCCGGGATCAGCGCGGCCATTTCGATTCAGGTCCGCATAGGCGAGCAGGCCATAGGTGCCCTTCATGGGCAGGACGAAGCTGACGGTGCCGTCGCTCGGAGCTTCATGCGTGCTGACCACCTCGCGCTTGCCCTTCTTGTCGCGGCGGTAGGCCTGCACTCGGATCGGCACGCGCGCTCCGAACCACGGGTTGACCTGGGCGTTGAGGATGCCCTGGGTGCGCTTCTTGGGCTCAAACCAACTGCACCCTGTCATCAGGATCAGGCAACCTATTGCGAAAAGGATGGGCGCGGTGTGCAACATGCGAATATTATTTCATTTTGCCACGGGCGATTGCAATCCCAATAAAGACGGTCAACTAGCGCAGGCTGGGTTGAACCCCTATGTCACTCGAAGCTTATGGTGTTGAAGATGCATGCCCCTGCCCGTCCCACTGCCTCCCTTATGCCATCGATTCTCATGAAAATCTGGCAGCGCGTGCCGGGCCAGACGAATGCCGCTCGCTTGATGTGGCTCTGGCATTTGATCGCAATCATCCTGCTCTGGCAGATTCTCGATGACCTGAAGGTGCCCAAGGTCTTCGAGTCCGACGTGTTCACGCCGAAGCCGAACAAGTTCAGCGAGATCATCGCCATGGGGCTTTGGCGCGGCGGGCTGATCCACATCGGCGTCAGTGCGCTCATCTTGCTCACCGTGCGCTGGTGGGGGCGTGAAGGAGTAGCCACGGCGGAAATGCGGATGCCCGCGCCGCAGTCGCGCGGCTGGTGGTTCTGGCCGGTGCTGGGGATTGTCATTTTGGCGGCCCTGTTCGTGCGCTGGCCGCGCATGGGGCAATCCTACTGGGGGGACGAAGGCTGGGCGCTGCGCTTCTATGGCCACGGCAAGTATGAGCCGGCGAAGGGCGACGACATGCAGGGGCCACTGAAGTTTGTGCCCGTGCGCTGGAAGGATGTGATCTGGGACGACCAGACCGGGGGCAATCACTACCTGTTCAGTGCGCTGCAAAAGCTGACGATGGACACGTGGCGCAGTGTGAAGGGGCTGCCCGCAGATGCCTTCGACGAAACCATCTCGCGCCTGCCTTTGCTGGTCGGCGGCTTGGCTTCGATCATTGCCATCGCGCTGTTCTTGAGCTGGCTTGGCCGACCCAATGCAGGCCTGCTGGCCGCTCTCTACTTTGCCCTGCATCCCTGGCACATCCGCTACAGCACGGAGGCGCGCGGCTACATCCTGATGCTCCTGTTTTTCATCCTCACGGTCTGGGCGCTGATGAGTGCGCTGCGCAGTGGCTCGTGGCGATCCTGGGTGCTTTTTGGCATCGCCGAGCTACTCGCCATCTACTCGTGGAAGATCGCGGTGCTGCCCTTTGCCGTGATCAATGTGGGCACGGTTCTGTGGCTGCTGCTGCGCCAGGACAAGACCGCACCGATGGCGGCACGCCTGCGCACGATCCTGCGGCTGCTGGTCGTGAATCTCTCGGCCGGGGCGCTCTTCACCTTCATCGTCATGCCGTGCACGCTGCAATCACCCCGCGCCCTGGAGCGCCTGAAGCACACGGGCAAGCCGATGAATGGCAAGTGGCTGGACAATAGCTTGAGCGGCTTGCTCGTTGGCACGCCATGGCATCGGGACGCGACCGACAACCCCACCGAACACCCTGTGCGCGAGGCGCTGAGCAAGGCCCCGATCAGCGTGGGCCTAGGCCTGCTGTCGGCGGTGGGTCTGCTAGTCGGCGGTGCCGTCGTGCTGTTCCGCGCAAGACCTGAACAGGCGACGATGTGGCTACTGGTGATCGCCTCAGCGGTGGTCGGCGTGTGCGCGTTCAAGTGGGTCATGCGCATCGAGTGGATCTTCTGGTATTCCTTTTTCACGATCCTGCCGCTGGCCGTTTTC
>Ga0247831_1006729_pt1 | contig 13346 bp, 7 predicted proteins | sample LaCruzMarch2015__9_FD_192406 | JGI IMG/M metagenome (GOLD analysis project Ga0247831, IMG submission 192406) | Freshwater microbial communities from meromictic Lake La Cruz, Castile-La Mancha, Spain - LaCruzMarch2015_1m | ecosystem: Environmental > Aquatic > Freshwater > Lake | place: Spain...
ATCCGCGAATCAGTCTTAGTTAATTACTGAGAAACAGGGGGCCTTAAATTATGAGCGAAATTGAGCAAAAGCAGGAGTCCGCGCCCATTCAACGAAGCGGATTTTCGGGAATGTCGATCACAGCATTCATTCTTTCCCTTTTCGGTTTCTTGCTAGCGTTGCCAGCTGTCGCAGGCCTGATTTTGGGAATCGTCTCGTTGGTGCGTTCGAGTCGTGACTTTAGGCGGCGGGGTCTAGCCATAGCTGCGGTGGTCGTTTCTAGTCTATGGATTCTTCTCTTCATCGTGGTTGGGGTAGCCAACTCGGGTTCTGCTCCGACAGCACGGGATGACGTGGCGGTGAACAGCCCCGATGATGCCTTGGCCAAACTTGAATCTGCTGGTGTTCCATGTGCTAACGCGGCGACCGGAGCTAATCCGGATGGGGAACGCTACCTCTTGTGCAACCTGATTGATGGAAACTATGGGCCTGAAAGTTACGACGTGTACTTTGACAAGGATTTCCGAGCTTCGTGCGGTTCCACAGAGACTACTCGACTGGCTGATGAAGTCGTCGTGATTGGTGGCTCATGGGTTGCCGGCACGGGAGAAATCATCGAGTACGGGAACACTTTGTCTGACGCTGAACTTGGCCCGGTCGCTTCCGCACTCGGTGGAGAAGTTATGACACTTCGCACATTTTGTGGCTAACGGGGATCAGCCTAAATTACTACGGTGGGTTGTGAGGAATGCCTTACCGGAACGAAAGATTTGGTGATCACTCGGATACAGGATGAAACATTCTGAATGAGCCAAATGGGGATCTCGATAATTGATTTTGGCTCAATGAGTTCGCGAGGTGGGGTGACTCATTTTGTGAGCCACCCCACTGTTTGCGATTAGGACTGATCGTCGTCCCAGTCCCACCTTTGGTTGTATGGCAGGTCACCTAGTACTGCGGCGAGTAGTGCGATAACTGCTGCGGCGATTGATGCACTGGGTACGGCTATCCGTACCAGGGATTTACCAATGCTGAGCACTGTTACCGGGTAGATCGGGTTGGCGATCATCTGGCGTTTGTGCCAATCAAGAATCAACTTAAATCCGTTAACAACAAAGTCCACGGCATTCTTGGCTTGGCCGAGAGCGATCTCATAGATTTTTGTGACATGTGTCAGGGCTGAATTAAGCATTATTTTCATTTGTTTCACTTTCTGCTGCATCAATTTGTTCCAGGACGAATGGCATTGCGCTTGTGAAGACTTCACGGATCACATCTGGGTGTATTCCGTTAGGGAGTGCTTGTCGCATGAGTTCGGCTAGTGAGTCATCGCCAGCTAGTTCGATCATGCAACTGGCAGGGATGGTGCTTGGTTCACATGCTGCAAGGCCTGCTGCTGCGAGACCACACATTCTTTGTGACAACTCAGGCGTCGCTGTCAAAGCGCAATCAACAAGCGCAGCAACAAGCGGCGCTGGTGTTGTTGTCAAAGCAACATTGCTTAACACGAAGTCCCTGGCTGTGACATTTTGCACTGCTAATTGAATAGTTGCTCGAAGCAGATCCCGACCATGTCGATTACCTTCGAGTGCAAGGGCCGTAGACAGGTCATTTAATGCCTCCCACGCCCGTTCACACTTCAGCCGAACAGGAACATCCAACTGTTCTTTTGCAGCCTGATACGCCTTCTCTGTGGGTTGATCTGTTGGGCGTGGAACATAGCGTGCTGCAATGTCTTCACGCGAACCTGAAAACGGCTGTCCTAACGGACTATGAATAGAAGTGAATACTGTTCCCTCACTGTTCTCTAACAATGGTTGTAACAGTGACCAATAGCGATCACCCGTGACAAAGAGCGCCTCACCAACATCAATACCGTTATCACCGAATGTTGTTATCAATATGTCAACTTCGCCATGAACATCTGACAGTTTCTGTGCATCTGAGCAGAAAGCCAGCAGCACACCATCAGCTTTCAGGTTGCTTGCCGTTGTGGCGATATGCACCGAATCAACCTTCCCGCTAACGGGTAGATCAGTGCGCATCGTGACAATGACCTGACCTTGTTGAAACATCGCCACTACAAGTGATTCCTTGGGCGTAAATCCAACAAGGGTGGAAAGTGACGCTGCAAACTGCATCGGATTACTTAACACGAGCTTGTCTTCGTATATGACTGACATGTTTTCTCCTTTGTGGTGCGCCCGAATCAGGGCATGAAAAAAGCCCGCCACCGGGATTGGTGACAGGCTGGTGAAACAAGAAAGACCCAGCGGATGCTGGGCCTAGTTGTCAGTTCCTCGTGGTCATCGTGACCAGGTCCTCAGAACATATTTCAGATACACGTATCCGAAGGACTCAATTATCTCACAGAAAGTCGTTCCAGTGCAAATGGATTTAGTCCTATTCCATATTACTTCTCAGTCGCGGGAAGGATCGCCATCCACGCGACAAGGTGGACGTCCCCGCGACTAATGGGGTAGCGCTTAGCCTTGCTCTCCGGAACAACGAGCCCAAGTTCGTCTACTAACTCGATAAGACGATCGGTCTTTCCATTGTCCGTGAGGGACTCGTCCCTTAGAACCTCGCGAACGATGTTGGTAACTCGCGCAGCCTGACCGCGTCGGTATACCTTGACGGCCGCGTCAACGTCCGCTTGGTTGCGGTGGTTGCTGTGGGCAAGTAGATGTTTGACGGCATCTCGGATGGCGGGCGGAAGGCTATCGCCGGAAGTGGATGCGTCCAAGCTGCCGTTCCACATGTCGATGATGTGCTCTTGTGTGGCGGCCCAGGCGTCGTAGGCGAGATCGATCCACGGTTCAGGCAATGTGGCTCCGACGTGGGGATCAATGGGGTTCGCCATGGTTAGAGCGGTGAGGGTGTCAGCGACTACGTCCGCACTGATGCCACGAATGTCGAGAGAGTCGGGATTCACCAAAGGAATCTCGACGTTGTCATCCGATGTCAGCGGGCTCTGCAAGCCGGTGCGAAGCGCATCGGTGAGAGACGTCGGGAGGGCGACGTAGCGAAAGATGGGGTCTTCTGTGCGGTTGAGAATCCGAGCGCAGAAAACGTAGCCCGGTGGGCGGTCGTTAGTGGTGAATCCCGATCCGACGCCGCCGGGCATAGATTCGAGATGACGCTCCAGAGAGGCGTCGGCGATGGCCTGGCGAAGCATGGCACGGAACTCCTCACCGGATATGAGACTGCCCGTGGAGCCGAGAAATAGTTCTGCGCTGCCACCTGCGATGGCCTTGATCTGGTCTTGCTTAGCATTAAACGTGATGTCCTCGCTCCCGGCGATGCCGGGCAGCACCTCGCCCTGGCCGATGGACTTCACTGCTTTGGTGAGTTTGCGATGCAAAATCGCCTCGAGACCGAGGAGGCGGTCGAGGTCTGTGTCCGGGAAAAAGCACCATAGATAGATGAAGTCGTGATCGGAACCAATGCGATCGACACGGCCGTGCCGCTGAACCAGGCGCATCGGGTTCCACGGAAGGTCGTAGTTGATGATGTTGTGAGCCTGCTGCAAGTTGACGCCTTCAGACAGCACGTCGCTGGCCACCAGCAGGTCAAACCTGTCGTCCGCAACCGGAGTTCCTGTGGAATCCCGAGGACCACCGGTTCGGGGCGCGAACCCGGCGACCGCGTCTTCTTGCCGAACGCTGCCAATGGGAGGCACTTCGGTTCGGCTGCGTCGATCGGTACCGGTGACGAATGCGAACCGACCGCGGTAGGGGGCCAGACGCGGGTCGTCAAGGATGTCTTCAATGTTGTCCTGGAGGTAGTGGACGGTGTCGGCGAAGTAGGAGAAGACCAGCACCTTACGGTCGTCGCGATCACGAACGGCCTTGACTTCTGAGTCAATGACGAGTTGTCTGGCTGCACGCTTTACGGCATCGCGGTCAGCTTCGGCGACAATCTTTACAAGAGTGTCGCGCAACGCATCTAGTTTCGGATCGCCACCGGTCGTGAGACCTATCTCGACGGTGTTGGCCATGTCCAATAGGAGAGTGATGTCGCTGCGGATATCGGTGACCAGCGCCTCGACGCGGAACTCATCAGCTGGCAAGTAGTCTGCAACTGACCGCCACTCTTCAAGGCTGGCTGGATCGTCGAGGTCGATACGGATCCATTCCCGCAGTGAAGAGCCCGAAGCAACGAGGCCTTCGCTTTCTATCAACGTCAGCAGACCGGTGAGGGTTTCGGCCATGGTGCGACAGGTCTTCGTGAACGCATGTCCCGATGATTCGAACCGCTTCAGTAGCCCCGAGCGGAGGAGGCCAGCGACCTGCACTTCAGCGGCCCGTTGGCGCTTATCCAGGTCGGCGTCCTCGAATTGGTAGCGCAATGGGGTGTAGCCGGCGAGGGTCAGTCGGGTGGCGTCGATACTCGTCAGACCCGCATCGGGAATGGCACCTGCAAAGAAGGGATCCCCGATATCGGGATCGACGTCAGCTCCGAGGGCGTGGGCGAACGTGGTGAAGAACCCCTCCAAGACAGGAGCGAGGTCGTAATCCACACGACGCACCTTCGGTTCGGGGAAAGTAATGGTGGCACCGGAATCATCCAGCTTCTGCCCGATGTAGTGATTGCGCACAAACTTCCGGGTCCTTCTCACTGCAACCGCGTCGAGGACGTCGAAAAGGTGCTCGGGGGAGAGGTCGTCAGGGTTGAGTTTGTCCACCGCCCGGAAGTGCGCTGACAGGCTTGGTATGCCGATTTCGGAGAACTCATCGTCGTGGACGATGAAGTAGGACAACAGTGAGTGCAGATCACCGAGTGCGTTATTAACTGGTGTCGCTGTCAGCAGTACTACTTGCTTGCGGGGGTTGCCCTTGAGGATGTCGATCAGTTCACGCGAGCGAAGAGTGTCTGTGTTGCGAACCGAGTGCGCCTCGTCGAGCAGCACGAGGGAGTACTCCTCAGGATCCCGGGGCACGTCGAGTCGCCAGCGCAGGCCACCAGGTGTGGTCTCCGCGAGGAGATCGTCATAGGAGATCACGTCCACCCAGCCGGCGAGGTGGTTCTCATCGACGTACGGCTTCCACACCGAGTTGCGAATGATCTTCGGTGCCACGATCAGGACGCGTTGCCGGCGGCGAACAGTGTCCTTGATCAGCGCTCCACCGACGTACGTCTTTCCGAGACCGACCTCATCGGCTATGAGAACGCCATTATGTTTCTCCAATATGCGCCGTGCGCGACCGACACCATCGCGCTGAAAGGGCAGCAGGTTTCGCATCGACGGGTCGGCATCGACCGATTCCTCATCCGTGCTCACCTGGCTGCCATAGGCCTCCCACAACATCCGTAGAAACACCATCCACGGTGTCTCAGGGACGACCTGTTCTTCGTAGAAGCCGGCGAGGTCGAACGGTTCCGCCTCATCCCAAAGTGCGTTGAACCAGTCACGCACCGCCGCAATCGTCGTCTGGTTGTACTGACCAAGGTTGAGCTCTCGGTTCCTCGACAGCCCGGCATAGGTGAAGTTGCTCGATCCCGCGATAACGCCGAGGGCTGGGTTGTCGATCAGGTACGCCTTGCCGTGCAGGAACTCCTTCGTGTAGCGCCTCACTTCGACACCCTCGGAATGAAGCCAGTCGATGAGCGCCTGAACCTGTCCACGAGCTTCCGAGGTGAACGGAACTAGGTCACGCTCAATCGCCAACTCCGCTTGCTGTTCCTTCAAGGCTTCAGCGAGCTCGTATTCCGCAGCGCGTCGAGCAGGAACGCTGCTGTCTCTCAGCACTACGGGATCCGTCTGGCGTTGCGGCTCTGCGCCCAGCATCAAGCGCACCGTGCCGACTCGCTTGAGTTCTTCAGCAATCAGATGCCAGCCGCCGACGTTGAAAAACGCAGATGCGACCGCGACTGACAAATCGGGGCGAGCAGCCTCGAAGGCCAGCATCTCGTTGATCGCCTGTGCGACGGTTACTCCCGAGTGAGGTTCGTTGGTTGCGAACTCGGGTCGACCGATCTGAGCGGTCACGTGGTCACCTTTGCGTCCCACTCGTCATAGAACTCGAGCACCTTGGCAAGCCGGGGCTCGTAATCCCATCCTCGGTGGAAGGAGGCGAACACCTGACCAACTTGATCACGTGACAATCCGTACAACAGGCTTACTATTGCGTCAAGTTCGCACAAGAGTGCACTCTTCTCTTCATCCGTAGTCACGGACCCGACTTCGACCCCAACTTTGCTGGCCCAGTCGGTGAATCGGTCGTCGACGGCCGCCAGACGTCCAGCAATTTTGACAACACGATCACGAAGTGGATGCCCAGACCCTGGATCCGGAATGGGGAGACTATTTATCTGTGGATAGTTGACATTGACTTCGACGACGTTCCGAGCGGCCCAATCTAATGGAATAGAGGACAGCACGCCTAAAAGAAAAGACTCATCCACTTCACTTCCGCGAGGGCGAAGGAAGTACGGGGCACCGTCCGCGAGGGTGGTATTCGGTGGGACGAGAGAAGCGATGATCGTCCTGGAGTTTGTGGAACTCGCAATCTTTCGGAACGCGATTCGCGGGTTCAGAGCTGGAAGAGAGGAGACATCTTCAACGTACTCTGTGGCGAACTCGGAGAAAGGCGACCGTGATGATGCGACACCAACGAGCCGGCGGCGCTGAAGTTCGTTGATGATTAAGCTTCGGTCTGCGCGGCCGTAGTAGATGCCTGAGTCGGGTTCCCACAAGTTAAACGATTCACCCTTATAGACAGGGAGTCCGCTTCCTTGGCCAATCTGGGTCAAGTCCATGAGGGGCTTGTCGGCAGTCGAGTGAAGTTCCGCAAAAGCCCTAAACCTCCATGGCCGATCGGTCGCGCCAAGAACTGGGGACAGCATCATCTGCTGGTAGATCGCAGCGGCCTCAAGCGAAGAGAGCATCCGGAATGCGTCACCTTCTCCCCACGATCGAAACTCTTGAGCAGGGAAGCTGATTGGCTCCCTTTCGACAGCGAGCTCGAAATCAGAAAGCGAGTGGGCGGGTCCGCGCAGATTCACCTGTTCTGAGGGCCGATGGGTCATTTGGACGGCGACGAGCGCAATCGTGTACTGCGGGTGAATGTCGAATGCCCACCGACTGGTATTCAGTAAAACGGTCACGTCCGTCCACTCGGCGCGCTCGAACATGAACTCGCGCCACTCCGCAGTTCCTTTTTCGGAAAGAAGCGATCTCGGCATGACTATTCCTAAGTGGCCATCCTGTCTCACTACTTGCGCGAAGCGCCAGGCAAATGCTTTGTAAAGATCGAGGTCACCTCGACCGATGCCCGGATAGGGACCAGCAATGACAATCTGTCGCATTGCCTTTGTCTGTGCGACGTCGGATTCAAACTCAGCAACGAGATCCGGTCGTTCCGCTCTGACCCGCTCGATCTGCACGTCCTGCTGATGCTGAGGTAAAGATCTCAAACCAGGAAAGCGCAAAGCCCACCAGCGGCTCGACTCGACTTTAGCCTTCTCCCAAGGAGGATTGCCGAGAACAACGTCGAAACCGCTTGGTTCTCGTTGGAACACCTCGGGGAAGCGCACAGGCAGGTGAGCGGCCGTGACGAACCGAGCTATCTCTTGAGCGACCTCTAGCTGCGGATGGGACAGGATCGCTGCCTCGAGGCTCAGAGCGTCGGCAACAGCGAACAACTTGCCTCCACCGGCAGAGAGCAGAATCTTGTCCGGATCAGTCCTAGCAAGGTGGCGGGTTGCCCGCTCGGCGGTGATGAGGTCGCAAAGTGCGGCCAGAGGTGCCAGAGCATTTTGGATGTTCAATTGGACTTCGCTTGCGGCGGTGACGTCAGCGATAGAAGCGTCCGCGATTGAGGCAAGCTGATCTAAGTATTTGCCAGCTCGTCCCATAAAGTCATTGAGTGCTGCGGGCAAAAGCCAGGAGTCACCTGATGTTTTGGTCTCGCGTTTTTCAGCCTCGTTAAGGGACTGGACGATCTCGTCCAAAGTGCCGACGCCAGTCAGGCTATTGCCGTGAATGAGTCCGTGGTTGAGGAAAGACAGAGGTAGACCTGGAACGAAGGTGTGAATCCAGACGGCGAGGCGGGCGAGTTCGACAGCGATTTCGTTGATGTCAACGCCGTATATGCAGCGTCGGGCAATCTGGCGACGGAGCAGAACGGCATCATCGATCCCCGAGTCGGTGGGGTCGAGCTTGAGCTGGTTAGCCGCTGTGGTGCGCAACGCATGAAGTTCGACGGCGACTTCCGGGAGCGGGTGCTCAGAAAGGAACGCGGTGAACCGTGCCTCGATGCGGTCAATTGCGGCGATGAGGAAGTGGGCGGAGCCCATGGAGATGTCGGCTACGCGGAAGTCGAAGAGGGCTTCGGCAGCGGACCGAGTAGCGCCACCCGAGATGAGGGCCTCGACTCGCTTCAGGTGGTCGGTGAGGGCGGGTTCGAGCGCGGTGTCGAGGAGGTGCTGCACTGCGAAGGGCTTGGTGAAGTAGGAGCCGGTGGCTTTACGTGATCCGGAGCGTGAGTGAAAGTACACCTCACCGGATGGCACAACGACCGTGGCTTCGGATTCGGCTGGGACGAACGTATCGGTCGCATCCAAAGTCAGATTCGTTTCAGCGATCCCGAGGCCTGAAGCGAGAAGGCCTTCATAGATCGTTCCGAACTCGCGGACATCCAGGGCACGGAAATCAACCGGCCCAAGAACGCCATCAGAGGTCTGGTCGATGAGCAGTCCGCGCAGAACAGGGCCGATCTCTGCGTTGGTGAGGCGGTCATCGTAGGTCGCAGCTCCCGACGGGTTCTTCACCGCATCCCGCGTGAACAGACCACCGTTATAAGCGGGGACGCCCATGCCTTCGATATCACCGGAATTGATGACATCCCAGACCTGAACTAGATCCGCCCAAATGCTGGTCGAGGTTTCAGAGAACGCTTGGCCAGGATCGTCAAGGATTCGCCGACCAAGAGTCTTGAGGGCGTTGGAGGTATAGGTGTCGTTGACGCCGTACGGCAGGAAGCCGCGATCCTCGGCGTAGGCGACAAATAGCAGTCGAAACAACACGATCATTGCGCGGTGGTAGGCCTCATCGAGGGCGGCCCGTTGTTCTTCCTTGGGAAGGTCGGTCACATGCATTGAGCCGGCCATACCGACGGCGAGAGAGGGGATAACGTCTTCATAGATGCGGTCCCGCAAGCGATCAGATAGCCCGGTGGCCCATCGAGAGGAATCACCGAGGAGCTGCCAGACAATGCCGCCCGGATTGAGTGCCTGCGGTGAGAACAGGAGGGCTAGGTACCCCGACTTGTCCTCGGTGAGAAGAGTGAGATCGACCTCGGCGAACGTCTGAGTCTGACCCTTGCGACCAACACCGATGTCGGGATCGACGGGGAAGAGTCGAACGACCGTGCCGCCGTAGACGATGAGCCAGTCAACTCCTTCGCGGCGGGCGAGCGCGAGTCCGTGCGTCACAGCATTGCTGCCGTGAAAGCGCGACAGCGGATTATCGAAAGATTCGTCGTCAGATAGCAGCACCGCTGCCGCCCGTCGGGAGCCGTCGTTGGCATCACGGAGAACCAAGCCGTCTTTGACGGGCTCGATCGAATATCCCAGACCGGTCAGGAGTTGGTCTCCGCGGCTCGTCAACAATTTCTTCGAGCGACCGCACAGATCACTCCAGTCAGGACGGTCAGGCTGCTGCTCGAGTACGTGAGTGGCAAACAGCCCCTCGTTCCTGAAGCCGGCTCCTACGCCTCCGACCAAAGTTGACAGCCTGCGACGCATGTCTGCGTGAAGCCCGAGTGGGCTGTCGATTGTCAGGGCGTGCGCAATAAGCCTCTCGGCTAGAGCTCGTTCAACGGGACTCACGGGAACGGCGTCGTTCGTGAGCCCCAAAAGCGCGGTGAGTTGCTCGCCATGGTCTGTGTATTGAACGCAGACCAGTACCGGGTCGGCGGATTTGCCTGCGCGGGCCTTCCAGAGGGTTTGCATGTCGGTCTTGGTTGGTGCGTGGGCTGATTCGGCCACGACAACGCTCAGCCCCGTGTCCTCATGGCCTTTTAGGACCTCACTGCTGGTGATGGCACTGGCAGTCCGTTTCCAGGCAACGCGGTCATCCCATTCGGGGAGGAAAATATCTGTCACCCCTGACCACCCCCAGTTAGTTCCCGACCTTCTCGTACAAGCCAAAGAGTACTGGGCTGGGCTGACACACATCGGGCGCTTCAACTAATGCAGCAGGCTTTGGCGTCACGTGGGAATACACCTTGGCAGTCACGTTGGCGTCTTGATGACCCAGTCGCTCGGCTACTACTACGTGTAACGGCTCAGCGGCCAATGGTCGGAGTTTGAGATTAGGCTTTCTGAATGCACCTGCCGGCCGGCTTGAGGCACGCGGTGCCTCCTCAACTAGCCTTGAGCCCTCAAGGTGGGGGTCAAGCATGACACAGTTAAATGCTCTGTTAGGTCAGATTGATACAGAGACCATGGTGCTCCCGGAGTTCCAGCGCGGATACGTGTGGAGTAGAGATCAAGTTCGTGGACTGCTTCGATCGCTCTATCTCAATTACCCAGTGGGTGGTCTGCTTGTATGGGAGACCGATGCTGACGCAGGTGCTATTCGCGGCAAAGAAGATGCACCGGCGGGAGTGAGGTCGCTGCTCTTAGATGGCCAGCAGAGACTCACAAGTTTATATGGTGTCATGCGAGGAAAACCACCAAAGTTCTTTGAGGGAGACTCATCAGCGTTCCTTGACCTCTACTTCAATGTGGTTGACGAGACATTTGAGTTTTATGCGCCTGCAAAAATGAAAACTGATCCACGATGGATCAGCGTTACGCGACTATTCACCGAAGGCATGAATCCGTTCATCGACCAGTTCCGTGGTTCAGAGTACGACGCCCAACTCGCGGACTTTCTGTCGCGCATAAGTCAACTTGCCAATATTGCCAACCGTGATTTTCATGTGGAAAAAATTGCAGGATCAGACAAGACCATTGACGTCGTCGTCGACATCTTCAATCGAGTGAACTCTGGAGGCACGAAACTGAGCAAGGGTGATCTTGCTCTTGCCAAGATTGCTTCTGCTAACCCCAAGACACGCGAACGTATGCGCGAGGAACTTGGCGTCTGGAAAGCTAATGGATACGACTTCTCTCTTGATTGGCTGCTACGTAACGTCACCGCAGTAGCAACGGGCCGTGCACAGTTTTCATTCCTTGATCAAGTTAACAGCAAACAATTTGATCAAGCTCTCCATCAGGCAAGTGCCTACATCAACACCATTTTGAATTTGCTAGCTGACCGGCTCGGACTCGACCACGGCCGTGTACTGCTCAGTCGCTACGCCATCGCAGTGCTCACGCGATACCTGCACTTACATGACGGGAAGTTCCCCGATAGGGCGAGCCAAGACCAAGCGCTGTACTGGTACATCCAAGCAGGTATTTGGGGACGATTCAGCACCAGTCAGGAAAGCCGTCTCTCTCAGGATTTTGAGACTCTCGAAACAGGAGGCCTAAAGGGTGTCATTGACACCATTGCACGATCCCGTGGCGGCTCACTCACCGTCTTGCCGGTGGACTTCACCGGATACAGCATGGGCTCGCGTTTCTATCCCATGCTGTACATGCTCACACGGGTCCTTGGTGCGCAAGACCTTCTTACCGGCGTTGAACTGCGCCAATCTTTACTCGGGAAACTCTCCGCACTTCAGGTGCATCACGTCTTCCCAAAAAAGCAGTTGTATGACGTGGACTACACCCGTGGTGAAGTCAATGCAGTGGCTAATTTCGCCTTCCTCACGCAGGAATCGAATCTTGCGATAGGTAAGAGGCCACCACTGGAGTACTTCCAAGAGATTATTGATGCACAGCATGAGGAGGCATTGCGGTCCCAATGGATCCCCTTGGATAAGGGCCTATGGACGATGGATCGATACCCGGAGTTCCTTGCGGCTCGACGTGAATTGCTCGCTGAGGCTGCGAACTCATTTCTGGAAAACTTAATCAAAGGCTCTGTTACCGATTCGAAGCCACAACCTCGTGGCCAAGTGATGGCAGAAACTGACGAGGATCCGCGGGAACAAGAAGTCACAAAGATGCTAGAGCTGTTGGCCGCTCATGCGGTCGTGCTACCCCAGCGAGATGTGGAAATTTATGATCCCAGTGGGCACCTGATTGCGGTTGCTGAGGCATATTGGCCCGATGGACTGCAACCAGGACGTGGCGAGCCAACGATGTTGGAACTTGATCACGAGCGCAGTGACATTGAACGTCTTCAAGCTCTTGGCTACCGCGTATTCACATCCACGAGGGCGTTAGTCACTTTCGTCGAGCATGAAGCCGCCGTTGATTCTGGGGCGTTGAGCGCATAGCACGGGCTTCAATCACCGGTAGCAGAACAATGGCCACGCTGTCCATTAGTAATCTGAAAGAAACACGGTCAAAGGAAGGACGCGCAGGGTCGCCTCGCCGCGATCGAAGACCGCTTGTCATCATGACAGGAGTAATATTAGAGATACCAAAAAAGGAGCGACACAATTAAGAGAATCATGGCTTTCGTGACAGGAACTGCCTTGCTGCTGGTGAGCATCGGCGCAACAAGTCCCGCATTCGCGGAATCTCGCTACACCATCCGAGGTTCGTTTTTGGTCGCGTCCCTTGAAGACCCATCAAACGGCACATTTACGCAGCCCAACCCCGAGGGAAACTTTGACAAAGGTTGCGCCCGGGGCGTCAACGGAGCGGACTCCCGCCTGCGTGTTGGCGCAAAAGTACGCGTCATCGATGGCAACAACCGAGTCATCAAATCTGGGAAGATTCTTGAGGGCTACTGGAATACGCCCGGCAGCACTCGTGGTCGCTGCGGCTACCTTTTTGAAGCCGTGAGGGTGCCGCGAGCAAACTTCATGTGCGTCACGGTCTTCGGAGATGTTGTCAGCCAGACCACCCCACTCGATGCCAACAAGCGAAACCTCATCGTGGATTACTACACCTCGAGTTACTACGGCCCAAACTGGCCCGTGATTGATCCCGAAAAGGAAGCAGCAAATCGCCTGTACAGAAGCCAATGCGTCCACCCGTGAACTGAGGGGGATTGAAACCTGCGAGCAGAAGCAGGACGAGGGATCGTCGCTGGTTGCACATCGAAAGTCTGCCTTCAGCATTCAAATTGTTGAACGACCTGTCTAACATTTTGTCTAACAATTCACACTGAAATGCCCTGAAACAGAGTGAATCACCATGCACACATGCTGACAAAACCCATGAGGCGTTGTGATGCATAGTGACTCACCCTGCAACAGTCGACAGACACTCGTAATGCGTAGGTCCGGGGTTCAAATCCCCGAGGCGGCTCCAAAAAAATGACCCATTTCGTGAGGGGATACTTCTCAAACCGG
>Ga0247831_1006734_pt1 | contig 13338 bp, 16 predicted proteins | sample LaCruzMarch2015__9_FD_192406 | JGI IMG/M metagenome (GOLD analysis project Ga0247831, IMG submission 192406) | Freshwater microbial communities from meromictic Lake La Cruz, Castile-La Mancha, Spain - LaCruzMarch2015_1m | ecosystem: Environmental > Aquatic > Freshwater > Lake | place: Spain...
AACTTTGCACAGGAAGTCCGTTTGGCTGCGTAATGCGGTCTGATTGACATCCGACTAAGTCCCAAGGCTTCGGCCGAAGGCGGGGCACGGAGGGGGGCCCGGCAACAGCAACCCCCTCCACTTTTCAAATAAAAACCAATATTCTTAACCCCCTAGGGTAGTGGGGAAGACTGCTTTAGCCTCTCACTTTGACAGGCCAGCAACCCATCGCGAAACAGCGCGCGTTTTGCGTCCGCTGCATCGATTTTTGGCTTCCAGATGCTTTCCAATTCTCTCAGCTTCGCGCCTTCCTTAGGGCCCTGAACTCGCAGGTTCCCAGAATAGACATCACAAAAGACGCCCGGCACTGCGCGTTGTCGTTCAAGATAGTCGCTCTGCAGAGCAAAAAGAGCCTGATAAGCATGAATGAAATCATCCAACCTAGGGTCTGAGACTAAAGGTTCAAACTGTTGCGCATGCGCTGGTGGCCACGAGAGATCATAAGTCTGAATTGGATCTTCTAGGAAAGCTGTGATGCCCTCGTCGAAGCCACATGTTCCGTGCGGGCTGATATCAAGCAACATACCGTCACGTCGCTGCCAAACAGCGTGGTGCCAAGCTAAAAGCATCAGCGACTTAAACTCCGTAATCAGCCAGCCATATCGGATCTGTCCACCAAACTGGGTCACATGATCGCGCACATTCCAATAACACCAAGCGTATCGGGCACCACGGACAGGACGACGCGGCACGAAGTGTAGGCTAATCGCCGAAAGCCTTGCTTTCAAGGCTTCCAAGCCCGGCGTGCTAGGGCTTGCATCTCTTTGGATCAGCATAGATTTTGCAATCTCCGCAATGCCTTACCGAAAATTAATATATAATATATTTCGCTAAAAACTTACTTTAAATCAATTTCACTGGCAATATACAAATATTATAGAATTTAGGGGCGATGCATCAAACTATATCGCTATGTCGCACCTTGTTCCGCTGTGAGGCCAGATAGAAAAGCGATTAACGCGGCTTCGATCACTAAGGTGAAGATCACTCGCGCATTGGGTGCTTTGTTTCGCTTGGACACCGAAGTCGATTGCGCCCTTAGACAAGCCGGACTAAGAAGAGACTCGATTCATTCACGCCAGAAATGGCCAAAAGCAGGAGACGGGCCTGATGTCGGAAGACCTCATCGGCTATGCCAAACTAACCCAAGATGCCCTGCGTGGCGTCGTGCGCGACGCGATCAAAGTTGCGTTGACGGGCCTGCCTGGTGACCACCATTTTTACATCAGCTTCCGTACCCGCGCCCGCGGCGTGCAGGTCGCACAATATCTGGCTGCGAAATATCCTGATGAGATGACGATTGTCGTCCAGCATCAATATGAAGGGCTGGAAGTGCGCGATGATTGGTTCGCCATCACTTTGCATTTCGGCGGTGTGCCGCAGCGCATTGTGATCCCATTTGCGGCAATCACCCGTTTCTATGACCCCTCTGTACGCTTTGCTTTGCCGTTTGATGTGGTCGACGATCTGTCGCCCGATGCCGACTTGGATGATGACGTGCTGGAATCCGAAGTGGAAGACACGGTTGTTAAAACGCCGAGCACCGGTGCCGTAGTCAGCCTCGACGCGTTCCGGCGTAAAAAGTGAGCGCAGAGACCAGCCAGCCCCGCACGGACGCGGAAGTTCTGGCAAAATTTACCCAAGCCAAGTCTCGGCCAGCGTGTTCCGACACATTGGGTCTTGAGGTGCTAGCTATCGATCAAGCAGCTAGCCGTGTGCGGATCAAAATGGTCGGTCAGGCTGCATGGTGTAATCCGCGCGGCGCGCTGCAAGGTGGCTTTGTCACGGCTATGCTGGATGAAGCTATGGCAATTGCTGGCATCGTTGCCGGGCAAATGGCGTTTGCAGTCCCTACCTTAGAGCTGAAAACCACTTTCCTGCGCCCCTGCCCTGCTGGCCCCGTGGAAGCTGAAGGCCGCGTCGTCAAATGGGGCAACAAGGCAGCGTTTCTGGAAGCAGATTTGTTTGATGCAGACGGCAAACTTGTGGCACGCGCGACATCGACCGTGCTGCCTACACCTTTGCCAGCCCGCCACCCCCGGGCAGATGGTTAAACCAAGCCTAGCCGCTTAAAGAGTTGCGCGGCGGTCGCGCGCGTCTGATCGTTCCAATCGGCTAAGGTCGAGCGCATCAGGCAGGACTCGCTTTTCAAAATCACCCCATCATCCAAAATCTTAAGCGCATTGGCGGTCAAGGTGGCCCCAGACGTGGTAATGTCGACAATGGCTTCGGCAATGCCTGCGGCGGGTGCGCCTTCGGTTGCGCCAGCGCTATCGACAATGCGGTGATCGGCCACATGATGCTCGCGCATGAATTGCGCGGTTAGGCGGGTAAACTTTGTGGCGATCCGGAACCGCCGCCCGGTCTGACGCCGCATGTCGGTGGCGACTTCGGCCAAATCCGCCATGGTTTCCACATCGATCCAGCCATTAGGCACGGCAACCACGACATCCGCCCGACCAAAGCCCAAGCGGGCCTCTATGGTGAGGCGATCAAAGACATCGCTGGCAGCTTCGCGCACGATGTCTTCGCCAGTGATGCCAAGGTGGATTTCACCGGCCAACAGCGCCTTGCCGATTTCGCTGGCTGAAGCCAAGCGGATTTGAACGTCGTCAAACCCATCCAGCGTTGCACTATAGCCGCGCTCACCGCCTGTCTGGCGCAGAACCAAGCCCTTCTTGGCGAGCCAGGCTTCGCATTGTTCTTTCAGGCGCCCTTTAGAAGGCAGCGCCAAGGTCACGCTTGCCAACTCAGTGCCCTCCAAATCGCGCAGGGCGGATCACACACCCAACAGCGCGGGCTTGACGGGTACCCGATGAAATCTCGCCCACCAACGTGTCATAGCGCCCACCCGTTGCCACAGGCCGTGCAAAGCCTGGATCGACGGCGAAATCAAAGGCCATCCCATCATAATAATCAAAAGCCTCTGGGCTTAAGGCTTCAAAATGAGCGTGCGTCAAAGCCTCTGGCGCTTCTTGCTGGATACGGTCGAGCCTTAAGGTCCAAGCTTGGCGCCAATCCATCAAATCGACACCAAGTTTAGCAGCCAGAGTAACGCATTCATCCAAACTCGCGGTGAGTGAGCCTTGGCTGCTCAAATGAATCAGCTTGGACAACGTCTCGGCCAGCGTCGGCGCAAGGGGCTCGGCAATGGCGCGTTTGGCCCGTGCCGCAAGGCGATCGGCCACATGGGCCAGTTGACGGTTTCCGGGCAGAGACAGGTTTGCGAGGGACAATACTTCCGCAACGGTGCTGCGGGCGCGTTCGGGGTCCAACTCGGCAATCGTGCGCTCTAGGGCACTGATCTGACGGCTTGGCCCGGTTCCTGTAGCCTGAGCTAGGACGCGCTTCAGCGCGCTCTTGTGGCTAGCCACTTCGCCCAACGCTTGGCCCCATGGTTCAGGTAGATCGGCCTTGGCAATGATATGCGGTAAGAGGCCGCCATCACACAGGCGAACGAATAAGTTCCGCTCTCCGGCGGCTTGGCAGGCTTCCCAAGCGGCAAGAAACACAGTGACATCCGCTTCAATCCGGTCGCTATCGCCAAAGCGCTCCAGACCGATTTGGACAAATTCCGGCGCGCGATCTTCACCCGGCTTTGGGGCCCGAAACACCTTGCCCTCGCACACCCAAGCAGCAGGCTCGTGATCCGACCCAGCAACTTGCGCATAGTGCAGGGCCGCAGGAATGGTAAGGTCGGCCCGCAAGCACAATTCAGCCCCATCCGGGCCAGAGGCAAAATAGAGCCGTGGGCGCACATCTTCGCCAGCAAGCTCCAGCACCAAAGCTGCGGGCAACAGAGTGGGCAAGGCCACCTCTTGCCCACCCCGGGCCTTCAAAGCAGCCCACGCAGCCTGCATTTTGGGACCAGTCTCTTGGTTCATGGCTGCAGCATATCCTGCACGGCTTGCACCAATTGGGCGCGGGGCACTTCAACTTGGGCTGGCCGCTCCCGCCGCCACGCCTCGTTTGACTCAATCGCTTGGGCCAGTTGCGCACCCAGATTAAGGTCTTTCAAGGTTACCTTGCCGGCTTCGCGCTCTTGGCTGCCTTCCATCACGACGACTGGGGCCTTGCGGCGATCGGCATATTTCATCTGCGCCTTCATGCCAGAGCTGCCGAGATAGACTTCAGCCGCAATGCCCGCTTGGCGCAATTCGTTGGCCATCTGCATATAGCCCGCCATGGCATCGCCATCGAGGGCGAGGATAACCACCGGGCCTTGCGCGGCCTCTGGCTGGCGGCCCGAGGCTGACAAAGCTGCGACCAGACGTGAGACACCCAGCGAAAACCCGGTCGCGGGCGCACGTTCGCCACGAAAGCGCATGACAAGGTCATCATAGCGCCCACCAGACCCGATCGAGCCAAAGCGGACTTTATTGCCCTTTTCATCCAAGGTCTCAGCCAAGAGCTCGGCTTCAAACACGGGCCCCGTGTAATATTCCAAACCGCGCACAATCGCAGGGTCAAAGAAAGCACGGTCTTCGAGAATATCCAAAGCGCGCAAGGTGGCATCAATGGCGGCCAGTTCTGCCACACCTTCAGCCCCTAGCACGGTATCTCCTACCACTGCGTCCAACGCGTTTAGGGTCTCCAGCCGCGTTGCTTTGCGGGTGGAGGTAAAGGCCATGACTTGGGCAATCGCATTGGAACCAAGCCCCGCGCCCTTGGTAAAGTCGCCCGACTCGTCCTTGCGCCCAGCGCCTAACAAGAGCTCAACCCCTTCAGCGCCTAAGCGGTCGAGCTTATCGACAGCGCGCAACACGCCAAGGCGTGTGACTGTATCTTCACTGTCGACGCCAATCTTGGCTAATAGCCCATCAAGCAATTTGCGGTTTGAGACATTGACCACATAAAGCCCGCGCGGCACACCAGCGGCTTCGACCGCTGCTGCCCCCATGGCAATCGCCTCTGCATCAGCCTCTGGACGGGCAGAGCCGACGCAGTCCGCGTCACATTGCCAAAACTCACGATAGCGACCGGGGCCCGGCTTTTCATTGCGCCAGACAGGCCCTGCCGCACAGCGGCGGAAGGGTTTAGGCAAGCCATCCCAGTTTTGCGCGGCAAAACGGGCCAGAGGTGCTGTTAGATCATAGCGCAGGCTCATCCATTGGCCGTCATCATCTTCCAGCGCAAACACGCCTTCATTGGGACGATCTTGGTCGGGCAGGAATTTGCCAAGCGCGTCGGCATATTCAAAGCTGGGGGTTTCCAGCCGCTCATAGCCCCAGGACTCATAGACCCTCAGGACTTTTTCCACGACGCTGCGCTCGGCCAATAAGGCGTCGGCCCGGCGATCAATAAAGCCACGCGGCGAGCGAGCAAGCGGACGGCTCGGCGCATTTGGTTTCGTTTCGGTCATGTCTGAGCCCGGTGGGAGAAAAGATGGAGGCGGTGTTTATCGCGACATGGCGCAGGCGGCAATCAATCTGCCTGATATCGCCCTGACATCTGCCCCACCACACGGTGTTTTGATACAGGAATCAAGGTGACACTGAGGAAGAGCAGGATTAGACAATCTGTTTAGACCCTGTTTCTAAGCAGCCTTGGGCATGCTTTTCAGAGAAAGTTAGCGTCATGAGCGGAAAGTCGCAGCGTCGCCGGAAAGCCCTTGCTTCGGGAACAGGCGTGGCCATTGCGATCTTCGCGGCGCTGGCAGCCACGGGTCTTTCGCTTACCGGTCCTCTCAAGCCTGCAAAGCTAGATAAGCCAGCCACTGCCGAGGCCCCGAAGAAGACCGATTGGCGCGAAATTGCACGCCAAGCCTTGGAAAAGGGAAAGTTTGGTTTCGCCGAAGTGTCGCTTAAATCGGGCGTCCTAACCGTCACAGGCGATACAGATGAAGCGGAAGATCGCTTGCGGGCGTTTGAGGTGGTGAAGCAGGCGATCTTGAGCGATCCAAGCCATGTTGGCATCGTGCTCGCGCTGGAGAACGCCATCACACTCGATGGGCAAAAGATGGCTGATGCGCCGGACGCGGCCTCCACCATGGGGAAGACCCCCGATGCAAAAGCCTGCCAAACTGCTTACGACACGCTGCTCGATGGCCGGGTGATCAATTTTGGTTCGGGCAGCGCCGTCCTAGCCGAAGACTCAAAGCCCCTGCTCAATGCTTTGGCAGCGGTGGCCAAGCGCTGTGAGACGTATCGGGTGGAACTAGGCGGGCATACGGATGCGCGCGGCGACGCGACGGCTAATCAAGCGCTGTCTGAGCGTCGCGCGCAATCGGTTGCCGATTATCTGGTCTCTCAGTCTGTTCCAGCCAGCTTGTTGGGCGTGTCTGGCTATGGCGAAACGCAGCCCAAAGACGCTGGCGGTGATGCGGACGCCGATGCGGAGAACCGCCGGATTGAGTTTAAGATCGTCGAAGATGGTGCCCAATAGCGCTTTTGCTAAGCTGTCGGCTTAACGCGTCAGACCCGGCACCCATTTTACATCCTCAGCGCCATTGGCGTTGGCGCGACGGCCCGCCACAAACAACAGGTCTGATAGCCGGTTGAGATAGTGCAGCACGGCGTGAGAGACCACTTCGCCCTCAATCTGCATCAAAGCCGCCACCTGCCGCTCTGCCCGCCGTGTGATCGTGCGCGCTACGTGTAAATAGGCTGACAGCGCGGTCCCACCGGGCAGGATGAAGGAATCAAGCGCTGGGATAGCCCCATTCATCGCATCGATTTCGCTTTCCAGTCGGGTCACTTGATTAGGCAGAATGCGCAGAGCTTCCCAAGCCAAGGGCTTACCACGTTCAGGCGTCGCCAAATCAGCGCCCAGATCAAACAGATCGTTTTGGATGCGGCCCAAAATCGCGTCGAGCTCGCCATCTGTTGTACTGTGCAAGCGCGCGACACCGATAGCGGCATTGGCTTCATCGACTGCCCCATAGGCCTCCACGCGGGCGTCAAACTTTGGCACGGTCTCACCCGTGGCAAGGCTGGTTGTGCCATCATCCCCAGTGCGTGTGTAAATCTTATTGAGCGTGACCATGTAAGTTCCCACTGGCAGACTGAAAAACGGAATTCACCGCTCCCATAGCGGGCGCAACAAAAAACGCAACGCAAAGAAACCTAGAACTTACCGGCAATCGTGCTAAGTCAGGTTCCGTGACCCATCCCATCCGACTGCTCTGCTTGTTCCTCGCCATTGCCTTCACCGCCATGATCGGCTGGGCCAGCGTGCGGGGTGACTTTGGTGCGGAGTTTGCCGCCATCACGGCGATGCCGTGGGGCCAAGTCTCTCTTGTCGATCTCTATCTCGGTTTCTTGCTCTATGGATTTGCGGTCTGGGTCGTGGAAAAGGACCTTAAGACCCGCCTGCTGTGGGCTGTCCCTGTTATCTTTCTTGGCAATGCTTGGTCGTTGGTTTGGGTTGCCGTCCGTTGGCCCCAAATCTTGGCGCGTCTAAAAATTGAACCAACTGATCCCCCAGCGGACCCTAAGTCCTGACTGCGCAAATATCCGGCAGACCTCTGCCCCGTCCAGCGTCATCTAAGCCATAGCCAACCAAAAACCGATCTGGCAGGTCAAAGCCCAGATAATCTGGTGCGGGTAACTCTGCTGCTAAAGGCTTTCGTGCCAACAGACAGGTCAAGACCTCGCTCGCGCCCTTGGAGGCTAGGTAGGATTTGGCAAACAGGATCGTGCGGCCGGTATCATAGACATCATCGACGATCAGAACTTGCCGTCCACCAATGGGCTTTTGCAGATCGGCCAACACATTGATACGGCCACCGCTTTCATGCGCATCGCCATAGCTCGACAGCCAAAGGAAGTCGGTGCGGGGGGTTTTTCCGTGGCGGGCCAGACCGCGCACCACATCGGCCATGAAGATAAATGCGCCCTGCAACAGGCCAACGACGACCGCATCTTCTTCGAGCCTGCCTGCAATCTGGGCGGTCAGGTCTTGAATGCGGCTGTCAATTTCTTGTGCCGAAACCAGAATATCCAACTGTGCTGTCACGCCTGCGCTCCTCTTGCTTAACGCGCAGCCACAGGGGCGTCATGGCCTTCGCCATGTTCAACCATGGGAACATCTGCTGGCTTTGCAGGTGCGGCGGGTTGTACGCCCATGAGACCAGACTTGCCGGTCGGCGGCTCTGGCTTTGGACGTGGACCCTTGCGGGGCGGGTCGGCGAAAGTGATCACAGCCTTCAAACTGCCGCGCACAGGATTGGCGCGTGAACTGGCAAACGGATGCGCTTTTCCGGGGCCTAACCTTTCGATCCCGGGATCCACCATCCACGACAGGCGCTCTAGGCCCTTACCATCAACCAGCGAAACTTTGAGATAAGGGATGAATTCCGATGTGCGCGATACGGAATGCAGCACGCCTTTAACTTCGATCTTAGGGCCCTTGGCATCGGCTGAGGAGGTGATGGTGATATCGCGGATATCGACGCCATAAAGGTTAGCAGGCAGGCCCACCGCGGCAAACGCGCTGGCTGATTTCGGCCACACCCGCACAATGTCTGTGCGATAAATCGCGGCAGCACCTAATGCGCCAATCAACAGGCTGACACTAATCGCCCACGGAATTCCTGCGGCCAAGCGATTGGTGGTCTTGATTTGGTCCAGCGCTTTTTTCCGCGCTACTTCATAGGGCTCTAGCTTGCCAGGCTTGGCTTTTTTGCTGCCAAGACCCAATTTTGCCAGCAGACCTGCCTTCTTTGTTTCGGCAGCACTGGCTGCCTTTTGAGCGTTGGCAGTGTAGCCAATTGCACCTGCAGGCATAGCCCGCCACGAGTTTCCACATGCCGCACAGCGGACAATGCGGCCCGACGGCGGGACCGCAGCGTCGGCGACATTGTATTTCGCAGAACATTGAGGGCATGTGAGTAGCATGAAAGAGACGAATCACCCGGCTAGCGCAACCATAAAAAAGCGCTTATTCGCTGTCAGAGTCTACTCATGAATGAAAAAACTCGCACCCCTGCCTATCGAGAAGGCGGACCAATCGTCCGCTTTGACAAAGTTGGCGTCACCTATGGCTCCGGCACCCAAGCCTTGCGCAATGTGTCGTTTGAGCTGGAGAGCGGTGGCTTTTACTTTCTGACGGGTCCATCGGGTGCGGGCAAATCGACGCTCTTGAAACTCATGTATTTGGCGCTGCGGCCAAGCCAAGGCCGGGCAAATCTGTTCGGTGTCGATGTTGGCAGCGCCAGTCGCGACGCTTTGCCGATGCTGCGGCGTAAGATTGGTGTGGTGTTTCAGGACTTCCGGCTGCTGCCCCATTTGTCCGTATTTGATAATGTCGCCATGCCGTTTCGCGTGCGCGATGTGCCTAAAGCCGATTATGCAGAAGATGTGGATGATTTGCTGCGCTGGGTCGGGCTTGGTGGGCGGATTGATGCCTTGCCAGAAACGTTGTCAGGTGGGGAACAGCAGCGGGTGGCGATCGCGCGGGCCGTAGTTGGCAAACCGTCTCTGCTGATCGCCGACGAGCCGACCGGCAATGTTGACCCCGAGATGGGCGCCCGGATCATTCGGTTGTTCATTGAACTTCACAAATTGGGTGCAACAGTGGTGATTGCGACGCACGATCTTGACTTGGTGCGCCGTTCAGGGGCCCCTGTTCTGAGATTGGAGGCTGGCGAATTGACCCAAGCCCCCAGTTTAGGCTCGGCACCAAAGGCAACGCGATGATAAAGGCCCTGCAAACGCTGTGGAGACAGATCAGCCGCGATTCAGATCGCGCCCTCTTGCCAGCCGATTCGAGACAAGTGCGGCCATTGACCATCGTGGTATCGATCATGTGCGCCTTGGGTTGCTTGGCAGGCCTTGGTGCCTCCGCCGGTTTCCGGGCAGCGAACACCTGGACCAGTGATCTCAAGAGCGCGATGAGTGTCGTTGTACAAAACCCTCGCACAGATGAGGATTTGGGCCGGGCGGCCCTAATTGTTGGGCGTGTCCAAGGTGTGACCCGCAGCGAAGCCATGAGCCGGGAGCGCGCGAAGGAACTCTTGCGCAACTATGGCACCGATATGGGCGGAACATTGGATGCGCTGCCGGTGCCGCGCTTGATCGAGGTGGGCGTAACCGCCGGGCAAACCAATGTGAAAACCGACATTGAAAAAGCCCTGAAGGCCGCAGGCTATAATGTGGTCGTGGATGACCACAGCCGCTTCACGGGAGAGGTGCTCCGCACCTCAACTGTTGTCCGCATTGTAGCCATCCTGGCGTTAGTCGCGTTGGTTGTTGCAGCGATCACGACGATTGGGTTTGCTGCGCGCGCTGCACTCGAAACGCGGCGGGAAGCTGTCAGCATCCTCCATCTCGTCGGAGCAAAGGACTCCTTTGTGGCTCGCGAGGTTCAAATCCGCTTTTTGCGACTGGGTTTTGTGGCAGGCCTATTGGGTGCCAATGCGGCTGGTGTGATCGCTTTGATCGGTTCGACCGTATTTGCTTTTGGGGCGTCTGACTTTACGAGCGGTACGCCCTTGTTAAATTGGACTGACTTATGGATCTTGCTGGTCGCACCGCTTGTGACAGCTTGCGCCAGTGCCGTTGCCGCGGACCTCGCTGCACGGGAAACTTTGAGGGATTTGGTGTGAGATGGCATGGCCCCGACGAAAGACCCGTGAACGGGGGCTGCACCGCCCATCGGGCACGGTTGTGCGTTCGTCGACCTTTATTTCGCGCCTGATCTTTGTTCTAAGCCTTCTCGGCGGCCTTAGTTTCCTGATTGGCTTCATCCGGTTTGGCGACCACGTGACCGCCCTTAAAACCCCAAGCGGACCCATCCGCGCAGATGGGGCGGCGGCTTTGACCGGAGGGTCGGACCAGCGGCTCATTGCCGGCGTCAAGCTTGTTGAGAGCAAGGCCGTGCCGCGTTTATTGATCTCTGGCGTTAATCGCGTGACCACCGCAAAGGAAGTGCGTGCGGTGGCTGGCGGGGCGGAAGAGACTTACGCCTGCTGCATTGATTTGGGCCGCCGGGCGACCGATACGATTGGCAATGCCGAGGAAGCTGCTGTCTGGGTCCGGGTCCATCAGATCAAGAGATTGGTTGTTATCACAGACGCGTATCATATGCCGCGCAGCCTATTTGAGATGCGCCGCGCTATTCCCGATGTGGTCCTGATCCCCTACGCTGTGCAGACCACGCGTGAATTTGATGGCGATTGGTGGAAGAATGAACGCCCTACCCGGGCTCTCGCGCTGGAATATGGCAAATATCTTGTCTCCATCGGGCGCGGGGTTGTGGATGGCGATATTGAAATTGCGCTGAAACAGGTCGCATTGTTTCACAAAGGAAAGACTCCATGACCTTAATCCGGTCGATCTTGTTAATGGTGTGGATGTGGAGCTGCGTGCTCATCGTGGGCACATTAGGCGCGCCTTTTGTGTTCCTATCGCCTTTAGGTGGCGCGCGCGTCATGAAAGCTTGGGCCAAGGCCATGCGCTTTGGCACGAAGTGGATCGGTGGCATTACCTATGAAGTACGCGGGCTAGAACATCTACCCGAAGGCCCGATCATGATCGCTTCGAAGCACCAAAGCGTCTTGGACACGATTATGCCAACGCTTTTCACCAATATGCCGGTTTACGTCCTAAAGCAGGAACTCCTCAACCTGCCGATCTTCGGCTGGTATTGTCGTAAGGCGGGTCTGATCGCCATTGACCGGTCAGGCCATATGAGTGCGCTGAAGGCTTTGGTAGCGCAAGCCAAGGAACGAATGGATCAAGGCCGTCCCATCATTATCTTCCCAGAGGGCACGCGCCAAATGATTGGTTCCGCGCCCGACTATAAGCCAGGCGTTGCCGCAATTTATATGTTGCTCGGTGTGCCCTGCGTGCCGCTAGCCCTCAACACAGGCACATCTTGGCCCGCAAAAGGTATGTGGCGTCGGCCGGGCAAAGTGGTGTTTGAGTTTCTGCCTGTCATCCCGCCCGGCCTAAAGCGCGGCCCGTTCATGGAGTTGCTCGAGAGCCGGATTGAAGGAGCAAGTCTGGCCCTGCTGGAAGAGCATGTGGCCAAGCAAGCCTTGCAGCGTCAGCGGCGAAGCGATGCTTCATCGGGTGGAGACGTCAGTTATAGCTCCAGTTCGGATGGCAGCACATCTGACTCTAAATCCTCGTCTAAGAGTGATGGTGACTCTGATTGGGGAACGAGCAAGCATGGCGATAGTGATGGCGGCGATGGCGGCGGCGGTGGCGACTAATGTCTGAAACGCGTTCTAGGTCGCTGGGCGGCCTTATCATTCCATTGGCCGTGGGTGGCCTCGTTCTCGCTGGATATTATGTATACTGGACAAAGACGGCGCAAAGAATCCAAATGCATGTCGCGCAGGCTTTACCGGGTCTGCCTCGGGAAAACGTCACGGTCACGGGCTTCCCCTACCGCTTTGAAGCGCACATTACGGGTCTTCGGGTCCAGACTGGGACCGGCTTTGTCTTTGAAGCGTCCCGCTTTGTTGCAGCCGCTTCGCCGTTCAATCTGAACCTGTGGGCGCTGGAAGGGGCGCTAGAGCCGCAGTTGAAGCTACCCGGCGGGCCATTGCGTCCGCTGCAAGCGACAGACCTGAAGGCCAGCCTGCGCCTAAAAGAAGGCCAATTGGCACGTTTCTCCTTGACGTTTCAGGGCTTGCAGGCAGGAACAACTGATCCACTAGGATCAGGATCAATACTGGGGCCAAGGCCATGGCGAACGGGCGCTGGTGCCCTTCACTTGATCGCTGACCCCAAAGACGCCAGCCGTCTTGCCTTCGCGTTGGACTTATCCGCTTTAGAACTCAGCGCCCTGCCTGAAGGCCCCGCAGCCATTCTGGGCAACAAAATCGACCATCTGCGCCTGACAGGTCCAATCAGCCAAGGCCAGACTCTTTTGAGATCGACCAAGGAATGGGCAAAAGCGCAGGGCGAGTTTATGATCATGGCAGCCCAAATTGACTGGGGTCCGTTGTCCTTTGATGCCGGTACCGGCCGATTGAAAGTCACGCCAGAGGGCCAATGGCAAGGCAACATTCGCGGACAGGGCGCGCTTAAGCCCAATGGCATGGCCATCCCAGCTTTGTCCGCACCGATTGAAATTGGCATTGAGGATGGGCAAGCGCGTCTGCTTGGCTTTTCGGCCGTGCGGGTGCCGCGGGCCTATGATTAGGACTGCTGGAAATTCTTGACCGCAAGGCGCCATAAAGCGCCGCGAACATCAGCATTCTCAATTGACTTCGGGCGCTTGCGACTTTAAGGACACCCTCCCTAACGCTCGCCGTCATGGCGGGCGCTTTCGTTTATTCCGCGAACCCCATCCCGATCCCCGGTCTGGTTCGTTCGCCCCTTATCAAGGAACAGCGCGATGTTCGCG
>Ga0247831_1006737_pt1 | contig 13334 bp, 9 predicted proteins | sample LaCruzMarch2015__9_FD_192406 | JGI IMG/M metagenome (GOLD analysis project Ga0247831, IMG submission 192406) | Freshwater microbial communities from meromictic Lake La Cruz, Castile-La Mancha, Spain - LaCruzMarch2015_1m | ecosystem: Environmental > Aquatic > Freshwater > Lake | place: Spain...
CACAGTTCCCCACGCAGGTTTTGGTTTAGGTTTCGAGCGAATGGTAATGTTTGTTACTGGAATGTCAAATATTCGCGATGTGATTCCTTTCCCAAGAACACCACAAAATGCGGAGTTTTAGTTACTCAAAATTTTTTAATAAAACATTAACTTATATAGTTAATTAAATTTTATATAGCAAATGTAATTATGAAACCTTTTTTAGTGTTAATTCTTGTTCAATTAATTATTTTTTAAAATAAACACTCAGAACGTTTGTTATTTTTTGCTAAATTTACACCCAAATATTTAATAGTTTTAAATAAAATTTGATTTCCATATCATATTTTTTTGTAGATTATTAGAAATTTTGACAAATTGGAAATGTCTATTATTGTTTTTATTAAAACATTTATAAATAAAAACAATGATAAAAGGTTTTTAATATTAATAATTTTTATAATAATGGAGTATAAAATACCTCTTTTTGATTTAAATTTTGATGGAAAAGAAGCTAAAGCAGCGCTTGCTACTATCGAATCAGGTTGGATTTCAATTGGTGCTAAATGCGCTGAATTTGAATCTAATTTTGCCCAATTACTCAAAGTTAACCATGCGGTGAGTTTAAGTAATTGTACTGATGCTCTACATTTAGCTCACAGAATACTAGGAATTAATGAAGGAGATGAGGTAATATGTCCTTCGTTAACATTTGTCGCATCTGTTAATAGTATAAAGTATGTTGGTGCAATACCTGTTTTTTGTGATGTAGAGGGATATGATAATTTCAATATTTCATCTTCTAAAATTGAGCCTCTAATTACACCTAAAACAAGAGCGATTTTAGTTGTTCACATGGCAGGATTTCCGGCTGATATGGATGGGATTTGTGACTTAGCAAAAAAATACAATTTAAAAATAATAGAAGATGCTTGTCATAGCCCAATGTCTGAATATAAAGGTAAAAAACTAGGCACTATTGGTGATATTGGTTGTTTCAGTTTTTTCTCAAATAAAAACATTAGCACTGGAGAAGGCGGGATGTTAGTTACTAATTCAGAGGATTTCGAAAAAAAAGCAAAGCTTTTACGTTCTCATGGTATGACTACAATGTCATATCAAAGAGCAGGAGGGCATGCAACAACTTACGATGTTGTTGATTTAGGTTATAATTTTAGAATGGATGATATAAGAGCTTCAATAGGGATAGAACAATTAAAAAAACTGCAATCTGATTTGGAAAAAAGAGCTCTTGTTAGATCTAATTATGTAAGATTATTAAAAGAAATAGATCGAATAATTGTACCATTTCAAAATAATACAGAGTTTGTTTCTAATTATATAATGCCAATAGTTATAAAAGATTCTAATTCAGAATTTAGAGATTACGTCAGAGATAAATTACATGAAAATGGCATTCAAACATCCGTACATTATCCAGCCATACATAGGTTCTCAATTTACAATAGTCCTGACCATTACTTGCCAAATACAGAATATATAACTGACAATGAAATTACATTACCAATGTACGGAAATTTAAGTTTAGAACAAATTGAATTTATTGTTCAAAATTTAAAAGATATATTGAAGTGAAAAGAGTTTTAGGTTCAATTTTAGTTTTTGGTGGAGGTGAACTTCAAAAGTCTATGATTCTTCACTGTAAGAGTTTAGGTTTAAAAACAGTTGTAATTGACCCTTCTCCCAACGCTTTCTGTAAAGATTTAGCTGATGCGTTTGAATGTGTTGGTGGTGACGATTTTGAAGGAACTTGTACATGTGTTGACAAACACGATATTAAAGCAGTAATAACAGCGGCAACTGACAAACCATTAGTTATGATGGCAAGAGTTGCAGAGAAATACGGGCTTTGTTATATAGATGAAAAAGCTGCAACGATTGCTACTGATAAGAATCTAATGAAACAAGTACTAATTGGAGCATCTGTAAATTGTGCTCAAGGTGCGCTTATTGATAAAAACAATCCTGAGCTGCCAGTAGATTTATTCTGGCCTGTTGTGGTTAAACCATTGGATAATAGTGGTAGTAGAGGGGTTTTCATTTGTGACGATTTGGAAGATTTCACAAAAAAAGTAAACGAGTCTAAGGAATACACAAAAAGTGATTTTTTAATAGTTGAAGAATATATTGGTGGAAAAGAATACAGTGTTGAAGCCATACATTCCAAAGATAAAACAACAGTAATTGCAATCACTGAAAAAATCACAACAGAAGCACCGTATAATGTTGAATTAGGACACATCATTCCAGCAACTGTTTCTGAAAGTTCAAAAAAGGAAATTGAAGACATTATTCAAAAAATTGCAACTTCATTTAATTATAAATATTGTGCTTCACATACAGAAGTGAAAATAAATGAAAGAGGTGTTTTTGTGATTGAAACGAGTCCACGACTTGGAGGAGATTTTATTACTTCTGAACTTGTTCCGGGTTCTACAGGTGTAAATATTGAAAGCTGTTTAATTAGCTTAGCCTTTGGAGTGGAACCAAAAATAGAACACACCAAAAAAGATTATTGTGGGGTGTTTTATTTTGATTTGAGTCAAGGCTTAGTAAAAGACTTAAAAGCATACGATTCATCAAATAATGATGCGATTGTTTACTATCAACTTAATTTATCAAAAGGACAAGAAATAAAACGGATTACAAATTCAATTGATAGATACGGTTGTGTTATTTTGAATACGGAAACAAAAGAAGAATTGTTAGCAGAAAAAAGCGAAATATTTAGAATTCATAAAGAATTAATAGAAATTATTTAAAATGAAAAAGAGAATTGCATTTATTGGTTCTGGAGAATTATCATTGCATATAGCTCACTATGTAATTGAAGACAATCAGTACGAAGTTGTTGGCTTTTTTGATGACTTTACCCCTGTTGGATCTATTATTAAAGATTATAAAATAATTGGAACTCTTAACGATATTCAGACAATGTTTGATCAGAATATTTTTCATGGTTTAGTTAATGGAATTGGATTTATGAGAATGGAATATAGAAAAGAAGTTTTTGATAGATTCAAAGGAATTGTTCCATTTGTAAATTTCATTCATTCTAGTTGCATAATAGACTCTACTGCAAAAATTGGGGAAGGTGTGATTATTTTTCCAATGTCAATGTTATACTTTAATTCTGTTATTGAAGACAACGTTTTTATCCAAGTAAATTCTACAATCACAGACTCAAAAATATGTCGAGATACTATGGTTTCAGCAGGTGTTATGGTTGCAGGAAGAAGTATTGTTGGCAGATGTTGTAATATTGGTGTTAGTACATGCATATCTAGTGACATAACAATTTGCGACAATGTTCAAACAGGAGCAGGTGCTGTAGTTGTTAAAAATATAATTGAACCAGGTGTTTACATTGGAATTCCAGCACGTAAATTAAAAGACAAGAACTAATGTTTGGGAATAGCATCATTACTCGTAATCACACACTTTTCAGTGCATTAAAGCACATGGATGAGATAAAAAGGAAAGTATTATTTATAGTTGAAGACGATAAAAAATTTGTTGGTGTACTCAGTTTGGGTGATATTCAACGAGCAATTATCAAAAATTTCCCTCTTGACACACCTGTTGACGCAGTCCTAAGGGAGTTAATTACAATTGTAAACGACCAAGATAGTTTTGAAGAGATTAAGAATTTGATGGTATCAAAAAGAGTGGAAGCAATGCCAGTTGTAGATGCTCTTGGATTTCTTAAAAAAGTAATATACTGGGAAGACATTATGCCTGAAGAAGAAGTTAAACTTCCAGTTAGACTTGATTTACCCGTTGTCATAATGGCAGGAGGAAAAGGAAGTCGACTTCGACCAATTACTAATGTTCTTCCGAAGCCGTTAATACCAATTGGAAATAAAACCATGATAGAAGATATTATGGACAGTTTCTTAAAATATGGTTGTGATCGCTTTTTTATTTCTGTTAACTATAGAGCAGAAATGATTAAATATTATTTGGATACTCAAACAGAAACCAACTATAATGTAGAGTATTTTCAAGAGCCAATTCCTCTCGGAACAGCAGGAAGTCTTCATTTGTTGTCTGATTCAATAAATGAGACATTTTTTGTTTCCAATTGTGACATCATGATTAATGATGATTATTCAGAAATTTTGAAATATCACAAGGAAAATAACAATGAACTAACTGTAGTTGCAGCGTTGAAATCATTCAAAATTCCTTATGGAACTGTAGAAACTGGTAATGATGGTATTTTAGATAAATTAGTTGAAAAACCTGAATTGACCTATTTAATCAATACTGGTTTGTATATTTTAGAGCCTCATTTAATCAGTGAAATACCTCAAAATGAGTTCTACCATATTACAACATTGATTGAGAAGTTAAGAGAAGAAAACCGTAGAGTAGGAGTGTTCCCTGTTAGTGAAAATTCATGGATTGATATCGGTGAATGGCCGGAATATTTAAGTCGAATCAATGAATGATAAAAAGTTAAATATTTTAACGCCAATTCCATTTTGGCATCCAGGTACACAAGAATTTATTGATGGATTAAAACAAAGTGGTTATTCAGTAGTTTCCTTAGATATTTGGAGTTTTAACTATTACAACGAGAAGCAGGAAATTATTAACCTCATTCCCAAATTATTCAGGGGAAAATTAGAACGAATCTATAAGCGATTATTTAGGGCACACATCATTCGTAAATATATAAAAAAAGACCAAGTTGTTGACATTCAATGGTGTGGTCATTATTATTCTGAATATATTGAAGAAATAAAACGCAATTCTAAAAAAGTTCTTGCAACACTTTTTGGTTCAGATTTTTACAGATCGAATTCAGAAGAACATCGAATTCAACGTAAAATTTTTGAAGTTGCAGATAGTATTGTCATGGGAGTAAATATGACAGCTGATTTTAGCAACCTATTTCCTGGATTGGAAACTAAGTATCGATATGCACAATATGGCTCTAAAAGACTTGACTTGATTGGTGAGTACGCAGATACAGTTGATAGAATAAGTTTACGACATAAATACAACATTCCTCTCGAGAAAATTGCAATAACAGTTGGGTATAATTCCAAACCAATTCAGCAGCACATTAAGTTTTTGGAGTTCTTAAAAAATTACGATCAATCAATAAAAGACAGTATCTTTTTGATTTTCCCATTGACTTATGGAGTTGAACAATCCGACCCGTATTTAACAGAACTTCGATCTATAATTGAATCATTGGGTATAGAATTTTTGATTTTTGACAAACCACTAGACGATATCGAAATAGTGGAAACAAAATTTATTTCTGATGTTACAGTAAATCTTCAAACAACAGATGCTTTATCCAGTTCAATTAAAGAAGCATTTGCTTCAGACGATATAGTTTTAGTGGGAGATTGGTTACCTTATGAAGTTTTTGAAGAGACAGGTATCTTTTTCTTTAGAAGAAATTTAGAACAATTTAGTGATGCAACATTAGATATTATCACCAACTTTTCTGACTACAAAAAGCAATGTGAAGGTAATAGAGAAAAGATTATGGGGTTTGCATCTTGGAAACATTTAGTTAAACAATTCGTTGATAATTATGAGCAAGAATAAGAATGGAGTACATGATTCTGTTACACTAGGAGTAGGGTATATTAGTGATGAAAAGACCTTAGGGCCTTATTATCAAGATATTTCTTTGGCTCTTGTGCATATTGAAGAAGGTATCTTTGCCAAACTTGACGAAAAGGGTATTCCTTATATGCCTAAAGGAGATCAAAGACATTATTCAATTGTGCTAATTATTCAATATGGTCTGATGCATATTGACATGTATCATTCAAAAAAGGATGCTAAGTATTTGGAAATTGCTAAGAAATGTGTTGATTGGTTGGAAGAAAATAAAGTGGTTTTCAAAGACACTTTCATGTGGAGAAGTGAATACAATCTGCAATATAACATACCAGATGGTTGGGTTTCAGGTATGTATCAAGGTCAAGCGATTTCTTTGTATTTGCGTTACTATCAAATATCTGGCGAACAGATTTATTTAGAAACAGCAGAAATAGTTTATAAGTCTTTTAAATATACTTATGAAGAAGGAGGTTTTAAACGTTATGACAAATTAGGGTGTGTATGGTATGAAGAATATACAACTGACAAACCTTCATTTGTACTTAATGGTTTCATCTATGCAATGTTAGGATTGTATGACTTATATCGCTTGACAGGTAGAGAAGATGTTAAAGCAGATTGGGATAGTTGTGTGGATACCTTACGTAAAAACATGAAAAAGTATGATGTTTGGTATTGGTCGGTTTATGATCAATTGAAGGAACAGCTTGTAAGTTTCTATTATCAAAAGAATGTTCACGTACCTTTGATGCAAATTATGTATGGAATTACAAAAGATAAAATGTTTGATTACTATGCAGTTAAGTGGCAAAAAAGCTTGGAAAGTTCTTTCCACTTATTTGTTACAAAAATCATGTATCGAATTCAACCGAGGTTAAAAAAAATCACTAAAAGATGAGTATAATTGGAATCTTAAAGCGTCTTTATTTATTGAGTAAAGGAAGTCCCACAAATTATAATAAAGGGATGAATAGTATTGTAGACGCAGTAAGTGATCTTGTTATTATTGGCGATAGTTTTATTTCAGCACCGGGATCAATAATTTTATCACACGATGCAAGTACAATCATACATTGTGGTAAATCAAGAGTCGAGAAAACGGTTATTGGAAATAAAGTTTTTCTAGGTGCGAATGCAGTAATAATGCCAGGCGTCACGATTGGAGATAATGTAATTATTGGAGCTGGAGCAATAGTAACGAAGGATGTTCCAAGTAATATGGTGGTTGTCGGTAATCCCGCAAGAGTAGTAACTACAGTCGAAGATTACATCAAAAAATGTGAAGAAAGAAATGTTTTATATACTGTAACAGATGCGGTGTTAAAAAAACATGGAACTGGCGTAAAAGCGACAAAAGAAGAAACACAGGAATTGTTAGATTCAATCTATTCAGAATACAACAAAAGAAATAGTTCTTCTCAATGAGTAAAATAAAAGGTTTTATTGGAGAAACACTGATTTACGGACTCGGAAATGTGTTCTCAAGGGTATTTGCTATGATTTTGATTCCCTTCTATGCTTCGTTTTTAGGTAAAATTGATTATTCTAATCTCGTAATGTTACAATCATTCTTTACCATTCTAACATTTCTTTTAGCTTTGAATACTGGTGTTTTCTTTTATTATTATGAATACGAAAATCCAAAATATAGAAAGATAGTTTTCACTTCATGGTTTTATTATGAGCTTTTTATTTCCTTGGTTTTCATTGCGTTGATTGCCGTTTTTTCAAATCTTTTATGTAATATTTTCATCGTTAATTCTAAAAACACCTTTGAACTTTCAGTGAGTTTATTATTAATGGGAGCCCAATTAATTCCTTATGTGTTCAACAATACGAACATCAATTTATTTAGGATTAATCGTAAACCAAAGAACGTAATTTCAATTGTGTTTTTTGAATCGCTATTTACGTTTTCATTTGTTTATGCAACATTGTATTTGTTAAATTGGGGTTTAATTGGAGTTGCTGTCGGACAACTTGTAGCACGAGTCTTGATTTCATTATTTTTTGTTAAAACATCACTTTTCTACATAAACAAAAACTATTTTTCATTCAGTTTACTAAAGAAAATATTACTCTATACATGGCCATATTTTGTGATCAGTATTTTTGGCTGGGTAATTACAAGCATGGATAAATTTATTGGAACTAAAGTTTTAACAGATAAAACTGATGTCGCAATATTATCACTTGCAATGCAATTAGTAATTCCAATTTCAGTTTTAGCAGATATGATTCGTATGGCTTTAGGACCTTTCATTATGTCAATTCACAAAGAAAACGATGCGCAAGATACCTACCAAAAAGTATTTGATTTAACCATTTTCACTTCTACCTTGGTTGTGGTTGTTTTGGTAGCTGCAACGCCTGTATTGACGTTAATTCTAACAGATAAATCGTTTATGACAGTAATTTATGTCGTACCTCTTATGGCTTTTGCAAGTATTTTTTCACTGGCAGCGAATCAATTTACTGTCAGCTTTAATTTAGTTAGTAAAAATATTTACATATTATTTGCAACAATAGCTGCTGGTCTTGTAGGTATGTTTGTGAATTTCTTTTTCATGCATAAATGGGGGATTGTCGTTTCTGGAATTTCGCAAATATCTTCCTATCTAGTATTGGGTTCTATTTTATTTATTTTAGGAAAACGTATTGCAAATCTTCAAATCAAAATTTTTAATAGTTCAATCATTTTGGGGATTTTAGTAGTTTTTATATTGATTGTACTTAAGAACAGTGAAGCAGTTTTTAATGGTGAATACTTGTTGTTATTTTTAAGTTCAATAATTACAATAATAGTCTTGAGTTTGGTTTATTTAAGACTTTCGAATATTCAAATTGGTTTGATATTGAAAAATCTCTTAAAGAAAGGTTAGTTTAAAATAACCTATCAATTGATGAATGATTCAATAATAATTGTTAATTACTAGCTTAATACAATAGTTTTGAAAAAAGTTTTAATTCTTGCCTACGATTTCCCACCTTATGTATCTGTTGGAGGGCTTCGACCATTTAATTGGATGAAATATCTTAATGATTTTGAAGTACATCCTATTTTGATAACACGTCAATGGAATAATAAAAATGGAAATGTTTTGGACTACATTTCTGCAAGTGAAACCAATCAAACTATCGTTGAAAAAACAGAACAATATACGCTTCATAAAACACCTTATTTCCCCAATTTATCAAATAGATTGTTTCAGAGATATGGAGAATCTAAGTTTAGAATTTTCCGAAAATTGATATCAGTAAATTATCAGTTTTTTCAATATGTCTTTCCAATTGGACCACAAATAGAACTTTACAAAGAAGCTAGGAATTATTTAAAAAACAATAAGGTTGACGCAATTATTGCAACAGGAGAACCTTTTTCATTGTTCAAATATGCATCCAAACTGAGTGATGAATTTGGTATTCCTTGGATAGCAGATTATCGCGATCCATGGAGTCAAAGTTTTACTTATGAAAATAAGAAATTCATGCGATTTTGGAACAGGTATTTTGAAAAAAAATATGTGAAAAATGCGAGGTTAATTACCACCGTTGACGATTTGTTTAAATCGAAAATAACAAAATTGTTTCCCAATAAAGAGCTGAGTATTTTGACGAACGGTTACGATCCAGAATCCATGAAACAGATTGAAAATATTCAACAACAAAGTGAGTCTTTCAATATTTCATTTGTAGGTACAATCTACAATTGGCATCCAGTTCGAAGTTTTTTAACAACCTATTCAAAATTTATTGAAGGACAAAATGGACCGAAAGCAAAATTGATTTTTTACGGAATTAATAATGAAGATTTTATCACTTCAATTGTAGAAAATGAATTGCCAAATTTAAAGGCGCATGTTGAAATTGTACCTAAACTTCAAAATAAAACGTTATTAGAAGAATTGGCTAAAAATAACGCTTGTTTGTTGTTCAATTATTATTCATTTACTGGTACAAAAATTTATGATTACCTTGGGATTAGAAGAAAGATAATTTTCTGTTATTCAAACGATGCTGAAGCTAAAGAACTCAAGCAAAAGTACTTCTTCAACCAAGATCCTTCTTTTGAAAATATCACCCCACAAATTGATATCATTAAAGAAACAAAATCAGGTGTGATTGTAGAGAATTCGGATCATTTGTTGAGTGTATTAAACGAGATGTATCAGGTGTTTTTTACAACTGGAAAAATAGCTTGTGATTCGCTTGATGTGGATCGTTTTTCTAGAAAAAGACAAGTTGAAAAATTAGCAAAAATAGTTTCTTCTTTCTAAAGCTTAATTTTACTATTGTACTTTTCAATTTTTTAAAATAAAGTGATAAAAATTTACTTTTTTTAATGTGAATTTTCTTCAAAACCCTTGATTTTTAAACTCTTTTTTAGTGTTGTCATAAACTAATTTAATCAATATTCTTCTCATCTTATTTTAGCTTTCAGTATATATTTTATACATTTGAGTAAACAACAAATTTTATGCTAAAATATTGTTACTTTATATTTGCTATATTCTTTCAAATTACTGTTTTTTCGCAGATAAGTTCACCTACTCAAATTTCAAATTTGAAGCTTTGGTTAAGTGCCGATCAAGGTGTTACTGAAACTTCAGGAGCTGTAAGTCAATGGAATGATCAGAGTGGTGGTGGAAATAACGCCGTTCAAACAACAACATCTTTACGACCTGTCAAAACAACAAACATGTTGTTTAATAACAATCCTGTTATTCGATTCGACGGTACTGATGATTTACTAACTGGTAATACAATCTCAAACATAAACACAGAAAATTTAACCATTATTGTGTTATCTTCTGGTTTGACACAGTCAGGTAACTTATCTGGTCTTTTTACAATTAATACCATTTCAACTGGTTTATGTTTAACTAGAAGCTTTAATACTTCACAGTTATTCAGAACTTGGGTAAATAATGGAACTTTGTCATCTGTAGCAAATTCAGCCCCTGCTTCTGGTTATAATCCAAGAATATTATCTTTTACGAGGGATTTTGGAGTTTCAAGTAGATTGTTTTTAAATGGTACGTTGCAAGCTACCAATGTAAATGCCACTTTCAACGGTTCTTTTACAAATACAAATTATCAAATTGGGAGATTGCCTGCATATTCGACCTTCAATGGCGATATCGCAGAAATAATTATTTACAATAGAGTGCTTACCGCTTCAGAACTTACTCAAGTTGAGAAATATCTTATGGATAAATATGCTCCACCAGTTTCGTTGGGGGCAGATATCAATAATAGCTACGGATTTTGTGATATAACATTGGCGCCAACAGGCTTCTACTCAAGCTATTTATGGAGTACAGGTGCAACAACATCGAGTATTAATGTCAATGAACCTGGTACTTATTCTGTCCAAACGACAGATGTTTTTGGAAGAGTATCAAATGATGCTATTGTTGTGAGTCGTCCGCATTATGCATCGATTGCTTTACAAAATCAGCTGATTTGTTATAATAATCCACAAACAATTACAGCAACGATTCCAACGGGTGACTATCAGTTTTTACAATGGAACGATGGTTTGACAACACCATCTCGTGTTCAAAGTCAAGGTCAGTCTTTGAATTATACTGTTAAAGACAATGTGAATTGTACAAGAACTTCAAATACAGCGGTTATTACATTGGATAACTCCTTGCTAAATGTTCAGTTAGGTAACGATACAACTTTATGCCAAGGAAACAATATTCAGCTTGCTCAATCTTCACCAAGTATTGTAAGTTACCTTTGGAATACAAGTGCAACGACAAGTTCTATTCCAGTTTTAGCTACTGGACAGTATGATTTAACTGTTACAAATTCAAATGGTTGTACAAAAAGTGATAATATTAATATTGTAATACAAGGGCAATCTCCAACTATTTTATACACATTTCCTTCCCAATTTTGTCAGAATGAAGAAGCTTCATTTTCAGAATCAAGTTTTGTTCAAAATGGAGATTTGATAGGTTCTCGAGTTTGGAATTTTGGTAATTCTACGAATTCTTCTCAGTCAGGTGGTTCGTTTTCGAATAGTGTAATAGGAACTTACAACGGAACTCTAACAGTTACTTCAGTTGTTGGATGTCAGAGTGTTCAATCATTCAGTTATATCGTTCGTCCAAAACCAGTTTCGAGTTATACTTCTCCATTGTTGTGTGACAATGTTAGTGCACAATTTACGAATACAAGTACAGCTCCGACAAGTACTTTGAGTGGATCGGCATGGTTTGTAGATGATGTATTGACAGGAAGTTCAACGAATTTGACGTATTCACATCCAAGTACAGGAAGCTATGAATTGAAACTTGTTGTTACTAACGGTTTTGGATGTAGAGACACGAGTGTTCAAACACAGAATGTCAGCAATACGTATCCAGTTCCAAGCGCACCAAACTTATCGGATCCATTTAACGGAAAAACAGTATTATCAACTGAACAAATTCCATTTAGTTGGTCAAATGTTTCAGATAATTATTTTTATGAATTGCAGTTTTCGACTTCCAATTCGTTTGGAACATTGCTATCCTCTCAAACTACGAATCAAACAAGTCAAACATTGGCATTGAATACTGCAGGAACAGTTTTTTGGCGTGTTAAAGCAAACAATCCATGTTTACAAGGCGGAACAAGTCCAGTGTTTACATTGAGTTCTATTCAAGTTGCGGACAGTATGCGTTTGTGGATGAGAGCAGACAGAGGAGTGACACTGAACGGTTCAACTGTAAGTGCTTGGGCAGATCAAAGTTCCAATGGTTTGAATGCAACACAATCAACTGTGGCCAATCAACCAACATTTGTAGCTTCGAATCCGATATTGAATGGTTTGTCAAGTGTTCGCTTTGATGGCACGAATGACTTATTGAATGGAGGATTGATACCAGGTTTAAATACGAATTCATTGTCTGTATTTGTAGTATCGAGTGGGGGAAGTCAACCGACGGCAGCAAATGCAGTAATGCTTTCGGCAGGTTCTGGATGGTGGCTGGTACGAAAAGCCAGCGCAGGAAGATATGGAGCTGTGAATAGTAGTTTTGGTTTTCAAGGAGCAATTACGACTCTACCACCCTCAGGTTACAATTTTAGATTGTTTGGTTTAATTAAAGAATTTGGAACTTCAAACCAGTTGAAAATTAATGGTAACAATGAAATTATATCTACCGCAACAGCTGCTATCAATGGATTTACAAACGCTAACTATCAAATTGGTGGAAGCTTGAATGCAAGTTATTTAAATGGTGATATAGCCGAATTAATAGTTTATAATCGCATCTTAACAGCCTCAGAACAAGCCCAAGTTGAAAAATACCTTATGGACAAGTATGCTCCTCCTGTATCTTTAGGAGCTGATATCGTTTCAACTTATGGTTTCTGTGACACAACGCTTGTCTCCAAAGGATTTTTTACCAATTATTTATGGAACACAGGTGCAACAACAGCCAATCTTAATGTAAATAATCCTGGTACTTATTGGGTGCAAGCGACAGATATTTTTGGTAGAGTATCATCTGATACTTTAAATTTATTTAGACCTGTTTATGATAGTATAGTACTTCAAGATAGAATCGTATGTTTTAATAATCTTATCAATGAAACAGCTTATGTACCTACAGGTTATTCTTTTGTAAATTGGAATGATGGAAATTCAAATCCGATTCGATTACTAAATCAAAATGAAAATTTATCCTACACAGTTGCTGATACTAGTAATTGTCTATTGACTTCAAATATTGCTTCTATCA
>Ga0247831_1006738_pt1 | contig 13331 bp, 5 predicted proteins | sample LaCruzMarch2015__9_FD_192406 | JGI IMG/M metagenome (GOLD analysis project Ga0247831, IMG submission 192406) | Freshwater microbial communities from meromictic Lake La Cruz, Castile-La Mancha, Spain - LaCruzMarch2015_1m | ecosystem: Environmental > Aquatic > Freshwater > Lake | place: Spain...
CCGTGGCGATGTGTGAGAGTCGATCGCCGGGATTGCCAGCTTTAGCGAGCTTTATGGAACTAATGAGGAATCCCCTCGAGAATGTGAAGAGTCAAAGGGGTGGTGAGGGAGGATTCAATATTGATAGAGGAGGAAGAGTGGGGCGGTTAAATGCATCTTCGGCTATGTCTCCTATGTCAACAAGAGATAGCGACGGTTCGTCGGTTGAAGATGAGTCCGATTTATACGGGCAAAGTCCTTCGTCGAGACGACCAAATAGGTATGTTGATCAAGAGGCTGATGCCTTTATGAGTCCTCCCAAATGGAAAAGGAAATCTAGTGAAAAAGGTTTTCATCCCAAGCTATCAGTTCCCTCTATGGCAGGCTTGGCCTCTTCCTCAATTAGAAGATCAACACTGGAAAATATTGACCCCATATTGAAACAAGATCATGTGTTCCAGGAGGAATTGCATCAACTGAACTTACTGTATGAGGCAAAGCTTTCATCATTGCAGGCCGCACACGATGAATCACAAAGTAAAATTATAACCTCGGCAATGATTCGCAATCGCAAAGGTGTAGATGTCAACGCTCTGATGGAATCAGCCGCTGCACGAGGTGATGTGGACATCAAATCGAGTCATGTATACAAACAGGCTGCAGAGAGTGAATGCTTTAAGGTAATGCTAGACTGCATGGACAAACAAAGGGTTGACGATACAAAGTCTGCAAAGATTACGAAAGTTAGAAGTACAGAATTCAATGATGACGACTCAGTGCCATCACCTCACATGAATCGGATAACAACAAATGAGTGGTACAGCGATGATGAAATTATGTACTTTAGTCGCCATCCGGCAGCCCTCAATGATTGAGAGAATGTGTATTTGTCGCCAGTCATACGCATTGTTTCTTGTTAGACGAGCATGTAACTTGTAGAATAAAAAGTAAAAACATGTGCTGATACCTATTGGAGACCAACAACTGCACACACAAAAATATTACACCGATTATCATCATACGCTGACACAGCCGCAACTGTAAATCGGATTTATATTGTTTTAAATCATTCAACCAACGTTCAACCTTCCAATGTGCGGCATTTGTTTCTCTCGACGAGGGCGATACCGACGACTGTGCCCCTCGATATCGGCGTCAACCGTTGATCTTCTGTCCGCAGATTCCATAGATGCTACGCCATCGCTTAAGTTGCGATTACGTGCAATTGCCAGTTTGGTAAGCTTTTCATGCGAATCATCATATGCAGCCTGCAATGAATTTATTCTGGCCTCGTACAATTGATGAAGCTGGCCTATTTCTATCAGAAACTGTTGATCCTGTCTTAGTGTGGGCGGTAATGACTCCAGAGATGTGTGATTGAATGTGGACGACGAGGTGGTGGACTCACTGCGTATCATCGGAAGCGGAGGTGCATCCATTAATGATATGTCGATATCTTTCCGCCCTCTAGACTTTAAATTTGAAGGAGTATTAGTCCTAGGAGAGTTATCCCACTTCTTTGTCCTTGACGGTTTACTTTCTCTGTACGAAGCTCCATATGCATCTGCCTCGTCAGATCCATCACTATCGCCCATCGACATTGGGGACATTCCCGATGAATACTTTGAATGATGCCCTCCCCTTGGCATTTCATTCAGTTGTTCAAATCCTCCCTCACCACCCCTTTGACTCTTCACATTCTCGAGGGGATTCCTCATTAGTTCCATAAAGCTCGCTAAAGCTGGCAATCCCGGCGATCGACTCTCACACATCGCCACGGCCCGCTCATACCCCCTCGGTCCATAATTGCTGTAATTCTCGAAATCAGCATGCATTTTCCGTAATGCAATAACCTCCTGCATCACGAACGGATGGCACGTTAGCATTGCCGAATCACTGCGTTCGTTCGGATCCTTCATACAACAACATCGTATAAAGTCTAACATCTCTGGACTCCAATTGTCAGGATCGGCAAGTGTAGGTGCGGGCTTACTCGGGATTAAAAATATAGCCCGTAATGGGTTCAAGTTGGAATGTGGCGGTGCACCCTCGGCCATTTCAATGACGGTAATTCCCAAACTCCATACGTCGGCCCGACCATCGTAGTGTGATTCCTTAATCACCTCCGGCGCGATCCAGAATGGACTGCCCACGACAGTCTTGCGTTTGTTAATAGTATTCGTTAATTCTGCACTCACACCAAAATCAGCAAGTTTGACATGTCCATCGTTCGTTAGCAATACATTCCCACATTTGATATCACGATGACATATCTCCTTCTTATGTAAGTATTCCAGACCTAGCACGATGCCGGCACACGCCGCACGGATACATTCTTCGGGCATGACGAAGAACCCACGTCCTCCCGCCGCCTCGATTAGGTCCGAGACACTCCCACCATCGCAGAATTCCATTACTATCCACATGTCATTGGGATGCCCTCCAGGAATAGCCGTCGTCTGTATGTTGTTGTGATTCCGATGTTGATATTGTTGCTGCTGCGATTTCCCGCCCCCCTTCACGAAGCATTCGAAGTATCCAACGATGAATGGACTGTCACACTTACTCAAAATATCAATCTCGCCCATGATCTTGTCTGCCTCGGCCTCGTCACCGTCGGCATTGGGCACGACCTTGACGGCCACGATTGCGCCCGTGGACTTGTGACGAGCGCGGTAGACCTTGCCGAAGGACCCTTCGCCAAGGACCTTGTCGAGCTCGAGCTCCGACGATCGAAGATCCTGACCTTGATGATGCTGCATTATTCAATCCATAGTGTAAGATTCTGGTGCGTTATGTCTTCTTGGGTGGGAAGGTGGGCCCAACCAGCGATTTTTGCGGGAACATTTGCTCTTTGATTGGGTTGGGATCTAGAAAGATGATGGTAACTTCATTACTCCTGCCGCTATTGATATCTTCCTTCTTCTCCTCTGCAAATTTCGGCGGCGTTGCAGTTGTAGCCCTAGACAGCAGCATTGATGATGATGATGATATCTTCCGGCGACAGAATGAAATAATTTCATCGTCCTCACCAACACAAGATGAAATTCGACCAATGCCCAGTCTGCCTCGGCCGAGTCTTGAGAGTGTACTGCGTGTCACGGTCATTGCTCCATCAAAGGGGAAATCACCCACGTGTGCTTATTCTTTAGTGCAGTTGGAAAATGTGGTGAGTTTATATAATTACATATTCAGGCGGGGACTTCAATCTCCTCCCTTTTTACATTTTTTACCTTGCTCGTCAAATGATAATATATATTATTTGCCTCATTGTAAATCCTTGTTTTTCCTCTGTCATCGTCCGCATCATCGCGATAAAATCCACCAAACACCCAGCATCCTTCGGAATCAATAACTGTGTACTCCACTTACATTATACCAATTGCAGTACTTAATCACACCCCCTCCTCATCATCATCATCATCCTCGTCTTCGTCAACATTGGGATTATTCCACGAAGAGCGATATAATTATAATACTACCACGTCAACGTCAACGTCAAAGCAAAGAAAAATGATTACTATACCAGCAGGAACATTGGCTATTGTACAAGTTGCTCTTATACCCCATTGGAAACAACCGATGGATCATCAATTGGTAAGACGTCGACGACGAGGAGGAGGAGGAGTGAGTGTGGTAGAAAATAATACTGATACATTTATTCATACTAGAGAAAATTCTGCCGCAATTGATTATTCGACAATAGCAACGAGCTATGCTATACGTGCAGATATATTAGATATGATTGGTACGAACAAACAACAACAACAACAACAACAACAACACCAGCATCATCAACAACAACAAATCTATAATAGTGCAGCAGTATCAGCATTTACTACTGTTGAACAACAACAACAACAACAACAGCGATCAACCAACAATTCCACCACCACCAATTCCACCACCACCACCATCGCTAAATCATCAACGACTAGTATACAAGAAACATTATTCGTGAGTACATCATATGGACAATTGCACATCAAGGTACCATACATTTGTTCGCCCCAACAAACGAATGAATACACGTACGGTTTGCCGAATAATATCATATTCCTGGACGATGGCGGAGGATGGTATTCGCGATATAATACCACGTCCGCGTTGGAATTGTCGTACATGTTTGGCGAATTGGGGACGCACAATCCGTTACGCGATGGTAATGATCCATTCGTATATCGTATATATATGAATAATCCGAGTAGTTTCATCGGCAGTAGTGGTAGTAGTAGTAGTAGTAGTAATAATTTACGTATTTGGGAGGTATATACGACGAAACCGTATTTGGTGAGCGTGGAAATGGAATATAATTTCGATACCACGTTGCTGTCGTCGCCCTGGATATTAGATTATGGAGGTGGAATGGTTGATGTTGATGACAACACGAAGAAGAAGAAGAAGAAGGATGTGAATGAGTATTATCCCTTCCAAGGACGTACATATCCACCCAAGATGAATAATATATATGTATCCACTATACGTCTGCAACCTGACAATTTTACAATTGCCATGTCAAGGAATATGGTAGATTTAGGATTTTTATGTATACGTACTAATGTGGGATTGTTTACTATTGCATTGGATTTTATTCCCAGTAGTAGTAGTCGTCGTCAACGTCATCAACAACGACAAGGCAGTAATGATGATAAATTCAGTGACGAGAATCTATCTGATGATGATGATACTATTCATCTTGTGGAGGATTATATATTTAATGAATTACTACAGTCATCGGAAAGTGAGTTGAAAAAGTATATGCCATTGGTATCTGTAACAAAAGTACATCGTTTTGCCAATGAAGGATACGACGACACAAACGTTGAAGGGAATGATGATGAATTTATCACTGCTACAATGAAGAGTAATAACAACATTACTTCCTCGCCACTCCTTACAGCCATTCCAGCACGAATCGACTTTGGCCGTATAACAACTGAAACACAAATGAAACAATTTACTATCAAAGTACACAATCATCATACTTATTTGCCACTACGACTAATGCGCATATCCGTTGCTGTGAATTTGTTCAATTCAAGTGATGATAGTATGGAGGTAGGTATTGACTCATTCCACGGTATTCCAATTACTACCAGTCCCATGGAGTGGATTCTCCCTCCTAATACTGATTCCGACCTTAGAGTATACTGTCGGTACAATCCAGATTCGAGTGGGATAATGTCCGCTCAATTCGTGACGGGTAATATTGTCATACGAACGTCGGAAGTTTTTTACATTCCATACTCTGGTTGGGAAAAGAATTTTCTCTTTGATTTGACTACGTTAGGGAATGACCAATTACAGTACGCACTAGAAATTCCATTCGAGGGATCTGTACTACCGGGTAATATTGGCGTCGATACTGAATTGATGAAATTTCCATCCCATTTTTCTCAACTTGCCGTAGACATTCAAGAGAAAATTATATTGAAGAATAATAACAAATTACCTGAATATATTGACAGATACCTTGATATACGAAACAACTTTGCGGTCCCAATAACAATTACTGGACTGCGAGTGTTGGGCTCGACGAACGACTATGACGATGCTGAATTTTGCAGCAATCGGTTTGTAATTCACTCTATGGGGACACCGAATACAGCAGCCGGTGGGATGATATGGAAAGGTGTTTTGATACGATACCGATTTCTCCCTGACTCACATTCGGAAGCATTCATGATTAAAAAGTGTGTTCTCTCTCTTAAGACTGATCGTGCAGGTGAACAAACATTACCCTTGATTATATATAGTGGTATAATTGTGGTTCACACCGAACGTGCTAATCTGGACAGTCGACTATCAGTCAACTGTTGTTTGACAACATTAAACGATGGGTCAAGAGTCGTAGCTCAATCAGGGATGCCTTGTTTGCATGATTGGATCAAGTCATCTAATAATGAATTTAGTGGTAATATGGTTAATGGAATATTGAAAAAACGATTGCTGGGTCTGGCAAAGCAACAGATCGTCAAGGGATCAGCGACTCATCAGTTGAAGGACCCTGTCGAGTCCTACTTTAATTCATTACTCCCAAGCATTCATGCCCGAAATAGCCAGCCAATACTGCAACCAATAATTTTTCATTTTGATGCGATCAATTCAGGTGAAACCAAAACGCTTTCAATGTATTTAACGAATTGGGATCGTGTCCCAATTGACTTATCTGCTGCCTTCTCTGCAAAGGGGAATATGAATGCCAGTATTATCATGTTGCCGAATTCTGCTTCCCAATTCACATATAAGTATGACTCGCCGAGTCCGCACGTACTGAATGGGGCCGAGGTGACAATACTTTTCCACACATTGTTAGACACGCGAGAGAATGATGTTAAGTTTTGGACAATACCTGCGAGTGGAGTAGCACGTGTTGACGTCACACTTAAAGCTCCTTTGTTAACGAAATTGACGAAAAATATTGCACCATTCATAGGAACGGGTTTATTGTTGCAAACAAATCATGGTCAGGTGTTGCCTATCATTACGACTTGTAACATTATTGTTGGACGTGTACGACTAACGTCTTTCCGTGAAGTTGACGATACTAACGCAAGCGAAGACTCTAGTGTACAACGAGGTAATACCCCGCTCTCATCCTTTGATTCGTTTGTACATCAACGTGGTGTCTTAATATCCATCGAAAACACCTTAGCTCAAGATTTATACTTGTACGAGATTCGAAGTTGCAACATATGGTTCAAATTGCTTACCCCCGAGATGTATGGTGTTTTAGGTCCGTTGGATGGGAATTACGTACAATTGAATTACGTTCCAATTAAGGGAGTGGGAAATCATTCTTCATCAGAAAAATCAGTACTATCTCTTGGTAAAGTCATACCAGCTCTATCATGCTCGCACCCATCTGGTGACACAAGCTTCTTTGCCTGCGCATCGGCCTGGCTTGAATTCAGAGATCAGATTCAGCCCCCTGGCTGTGGTTTGTCTGATGAGGATATCACCGCTCGATGGATGTCAGTTCCTTCCACCAACGCTAGTAAGAGAAACGAGAAAAGGAGAAAATCGACAATAATCAATGCCATTGCCTCCTTTAACGACGCGGTTGCGTTTTTATCCTATCGATATGCAAATGATGGGACTACAAGGTCTACTTCACATGAACCTACACGTTTTCACATGTTTGAGCACGCTTGGAAAATGTGGAAGGACATTGTTTCTTTGGGGCTTAATGACATTACTGGCCACATAAATGCCAAGGCTGTGCACACTTCAGATCCCAATTTACTTCGCCGCCTTGGCAATGAGTCTCACAATGCCAGACATTCGGCTTCAAATGCTTTGAACCATAGTCTACCGCCACTCGTAATACCAGTCGCCTCCGTTCTGTTACAAAGCAAGCTTGAAATTCCTACGTTATTTTTGGGTATGAGAGATGACGATTCGGTTGGTATTGTCAACTTTGACACAATCCATGTCGCTGATACTGCCAGTCGGTTTGTCCGAATAGTTAACCCCACAGCCATGTCCATCCACGTCCGATTAAACGCGATAGACACATTCGATGGGATAGATGTCTGTTCGCAGAAGAGTGTACACGTCGAGACTGAAGGTGATCAACAGTCTTGGTGGACAGGTGGAAGCTATTGGATGGCCGATGACCAAGGCCCTCTCTTATCTGCAACTCACAATGTAACGGTCAGAGCTGGACCAGCTGGAGCTTTTGTCAGTCTTTTTAATCCTGCAATATCGTCCATGTCAGCTTTCGTTTTGGGTTGTGGCAGGAGATGCGGACAACGGCATGAACAGGATGCAAATAGCGAGGAGAAAAGATTCAGCGTCATCGGTTCAGGAAGCGGTGATGGTAGTATACTCCTTGGCCGCGTACAAACAGACACGCCTCGTGAAAGCAGAACTCTTAAGTGTCAGCCGCCACCATTTTCGTTGACGCGTTTCACTCATCACGTTGTGATGGAGCCATTTAGCGTGGCTCATTTAGGTCCCATACACTTTCGTCCTCCCAACCGAGGTCAATTCGAAGGCACCATTTACATTGAGAATAGTCTCACTGGATTTGAGAAATTAAAAGTCCGTGGCAGCGGTGGACGTGAAAACTTAGTCATTCTCGATAGACATCCAGGCCAAGAAGGTGATCTTGAGTTTCGATTTGGAAAGCCGACGTTGGTCTTTCCTGGAACTTATGACAAGAGAGATACAGAAAATGGAATTGGCCCTGTTGTCAGATCTGTTAGATTGGTCAACCAAGGCGATATTGCTGTGCACATAAACCACGTGTACATGACATCAAGCGAAGTCATGCATTTCACCCATAAAAAGCGTCATCCTATGTCATCTGGAAGCTCACCTGCCCAGCATTGCTCTATGCGTGGATTTGCCTTACCAGGCTGTCTTGACTCATCACATTATTGGGCTGAGACGACTTCGTTCCTTGATAAATATTTCCTGGTTAAGCCACAAGCAAGACACAATCGTCGTAATGATTCTTTATCCTTTTACAACGATGGCTTTACGCTCCAACCAAATGAGTCTCAGGCTATAATTGTTTTTCACTACCCCGACTGTACATTTCAAACCTCGTATGCAACAGTAATGTTTGACATTGATACGACGCATCAATCAAGTGTGGAGCAGCAATATTTTCGAAGGCGAAAGGTCGAGCTTCTCGTTGGATATGACATGAGTGATTTGGAATACAGATATTGCGTTCCGTATACGTCAGAGAGGATGTTTTCCTCCGAAATGCCATCCATCTTCAAGGATGTTGTTTCTTTTGGTTATGCAATATTGACAAACTCGACGAAATTTCCAAATTTGCAACGTCCGGGGATTATACTACTTGCAGCGATGGTGACGTTCCTTCTTGTTGCGTTATGTATTGATCTTGTTTTCACTGTAGACATTTCAGTCATTCGCAAGTCTTGCCCGAACTGGAAACCAACTATTAGATGTCTTGCACGGGCTGACCCAACCTCTTCGGATCTTGTTTCTATTGGAAAAGAGCAAACTAAGCATGTACTTCTCAGTAGATTCAAAAAAGAAGGTGCTCTTGCATCGCACTGTGTACAGTCCAATGGTAGCTTCAGGCGCGAACTCGTGGGATCAGCCAATGGCACTCACAGCGATGCAATCTTTGATCGTCTGAATATTTTGAACGGATCTAAATTGGGCGATGACAATAGAGATAATGATCGAGGACAGCTCCCGGTCGGACTCGGCTGGAGCACAGCTATGCGGCGCGGTATTCTGAAGAATGATGCCAACACTGCTGAATTTCTTTTTCCCACAAGAAGTCATGACCTTCGTTTGATCCAGGAACAGGAGCTCAAGAAGAAGATTTCTAACGCACCCCGAATTGCACCACCTGCGATTCCCTTTAACTCTACGCCCGCACAACAAATTCGCAACACTCTTCCCCGAAATGATCCCCAGGACAGGAGATTACCACGTGAGCTAAGTGAGACAAAGTCATCACATTTAATAAGTGGGGCCAGTGCCGGTGGAGTCAGTGTTATAGCCTCGAAACGATTAGTGCATGCTAATTCTGAATCTGGGGAGCATAAACACCAAGACTTGTCTCGCATTGAAACCCAAAACATCGGCAAGCCCAGCCAGAGTAAACAAATCCAGCGCGATGATCATGTTGTTAAAAGGTGAGATTCATGTAGTGTTTACATGTGTCGCATGATGTTATTCTTTCATTTGCTAATTAATTTGTTCTACGAAGGATCGAAACTTCAACTAGTAAGGACAGCTCTCAAAAAGTTCATCCAGAGAAGCCCTCCGTGGAACGCACCTCAACACCAAGCCTGAAGGTTAAGTACGTCGCAACTGCCGCTCCATCTATAAAGGCACGTCAAACAAAAATTGCAGCTAACAACTCAATCGATGGTGTGCAATTAACGGGAAGGCAAATCAAGCAAAAGTCATCTCCAAACGAAATGAATGCCACCCGCAAACTCTCTGTTCCACAGGACAGACCTTTGGTTCAAAATACTGTATTGGATGCTGACTTTCCTCCTCTGTTACATAATCCACCATCCGAGACACTGAATCGGCCTAAATCAGGACTTGCTGCACCACCCGGGTTCTTCGGCGCACCTCAAGAATCACTCTCGTTAACCCCGTCACCTCCTTCGTCTTTATCATCGGATCGGATATTATTACCAATACATCATTCTTCGGCAACAATCCAGCCACTGCCCGATAATAAGTCTGAAATCGAAATCATGCCTAGCCAACCGCTTCTACTTTCTGCTGTTGGGAGTAGTGGGGATGAGATGCCGCTTGTTAGCTCATTATTCCGACCTTCACCCGATGACAGCTTCTCACGGGCTAGCATCGATAATATCGCACCACTAACAGTCAACAACATTGCGCCACTATCAGCTCTGTCATTCAGGTCACAAAGTTTTGGCATCGAGTCATCAATAGTAGTAAGCAATAATAGCAACGACGAAGATACAGATGTCCAAGCCCTCTTTGGTGCTGGAAGTAATTTCAATGTTTCGAAATTCTTAGATGGAATATTGGGTGATTCGACTAGTAGTAGTACCCAGATATCCACCCCTTTATTTACTGAGGAAGAAACGAAGCCAACTGAATGCAGCACATCTGATATCACAACATATCAAGCAAATAGCATTAGCGTTCCACTCGATCCGTGGAATCATTCTGATCAAACAATGATTGCTGGTATCCCATTGAACAGCAATGTCCTTCCTCTCCTATCCGAGAACTATACGAATGTAATTTTTGCTGAGCCTGCATATGCTAGTTTTGTTGCTGACAATGATGGTGCGGGAGATAGCGATGATCTCCTTGAGCCTGACTCTTTTTACAAAAATCTCTTAGGCGAGGACTTCTAACGAATTAAATATATACACACGATGACAATATGTACTTCATTTTTATTATCACTTCCACAGTGTAGACAGCTTTCTCTTAATATTTGTCGCCACGATGACAATATGTAAGTACTTCATTTCTATAATTATAACTTCTTTTCAAATACTGCCAAGCATTCTATATGCCTAGTCTGGGGGAATAAATCAAACGGTTGGATACATACTATTTCATACCCATATGATAGCAACAATTTTGCATCCCTTGCCTGCGTTGATGGATCACAACTCATGTAAACCACTCTTACTGGCCGAAAATCATTTAACTGTGCCATAAACTCCTCCGAACAGCCTTTTCGTGGTGGATCAAGAACGACCACCGTCCTTTCACGTGGGAAGTCCGCAACGAGAAACTCGCCGCCGCCACCATCGCCGGCTATACGTACCGGTTCCTTACTCATAAATATTGCCTCGGCCGAAGCGGCCACGAAGTCACAATTATGTATACCATTCAATAATGCATTATCGCGTGCTTCTTCGATTGCCTTCTCATTCACTTCTATGCCAACACAAACATCGAACTTTGACGACGAAGCGATGCAGAAAAGCCCACTGCCACAATAACAATCAATTAAATGTGTCATTGTTTGTCCAGTAGTACGCGATACTCGCGTGGCCGCATTCACGACGAGGTCGACCATTATCGGTAACATGTATGGATTATTTTGAAAAAAGTTACCGGCCTGAAAACGGAATGTAAGGTCATTCACGGTCGTATTGACATAGGCCGTATGATTCGTTTCTACGACACCGCCATTATTCGAATCGCGTAATAGCAATGTTGCACCCTTGGTAGGCTTCTTTAGCAGGCCCAGTCGAGCCCGTTCTCGTGCACTGTCGCGTATTGTACGTAATGCATAATTAATCGTAGATGTGGCAATATGGCAATAGGGTACATCAACGATACGATGACTTGCCTTCTCCTTAAACCCAATGGGACCGATAGTACATTCTTCTTTTGGTTGTGATTTCTTCTTCAGTGGTGCATCGTAATGGGGCGTAATCTTTGATCTATAACCATATATTTCATCAGTACCGATGGTATCGAGTACCGTCGGAAAGTCTTTTGGCGATAATCCACCTAGCCTTTCGAATAATTCTTGTACATGCAATGTTTTCATTCGACGTTGCTTGGTAATACTTATATGCTGATACTGACATCCGCCACATACGGTCGCTAACGAACAAATGGGTTGAATCCGATCAAGACTCGGTTCGATGATTTGTAATAAATCGGCATCCGAGTAGGATGCATAGTTACGATATATTCGTACTTTTACTAATTCGTCGGGTATTACATTCGGAACAAAGATGACCCACTTTTTCTTCTCGTTTGTGGTAGCAACCTCGTAACGTCCTTCATTATTCTCATTTTTACCACTATCATCCTCCTCCTTCTTCCTTTGCTCATCGTCATCATCGTCGTCTAGTTCGACACGTGCAATACCAAAACCAAGATTCGTCAATGATTCTATTCTCACGATAAGTTCCGTACGATAGGGAAATGGATAAGGTTTGAATTTGGTAGGGATCGTAACGGTACTACCGACAACAGCAACAGCGACGTCTTCTTCTTCTTCTTCTTTCGTCATCATGTCACTATTTGTAGTATAATGCCCTTCGAATGAATCATCGTATTGTACATTACTTGTTTCGGCTACCGCATTCAATGCCCGGATTGTACCACGTCGTCGTGCCGGTACCCTACTACCCAGAAAAGGGATGGATTTGTCATTGTTGTTCGAAATAGTACGACGTCCTGCCGCCGTTTTAGTACAACGTGCAGCAGCACCGGTGGATAGTGGCGATCCATTATGTCGACGTAGACGTCGGATGGGGTCGGTGGTTATACTACCGATACATGTTGCTAGTGGCGATGTTATCGATTGGAGGAGATGGACTGGACGATGATGATCATCGTTATAATTTCGTGCAGATGGCCGCCGTTGTCGATCGCCTCGCTTCTCTGCTGCCTTGGCGAACTGCTGCACATTGCGTTCGTCGAGTTCTGCTGCTGCACCGCCATCGACGACATTTCCCTCGTAGTTGTAATCGTCGTCACGGTAGACGACGGTTGAAGCTATTGTATCGTCCAAACCACGCCGTGGCGCAATATCATTTCGTTGCGAAGCGATTAGTCTCCTCCTCGTTGTGACTGATGCCGCCGCTCCCGCATGTTGAGAATTCGGAGCGATGAACGACGCGCTGCTAGAACTGCCTTGCATCGTCATTTGGCGACGACTTGAATTCGATGGTATTCCTATTTTGCCACCGACGACGACTCTTCGTCCTACAAGCGATCCACCACCAATGACACCATTCATTGTCAGACTCATTGTCATCACGTGCTGCATAAGAAGAATGCAGCTAGTTAATGCGATGAACGCCGCGACGAAGCGCATATCGTCGCTCTACCCAAGGGAATGACGATCTGTTGCAGCTAGTTTGGAAACTTCGGAGTATAAACTCCCG
>Ga0247831_1006739_pt1 | contig 13330 bp, 14 predicted proteins | sample LaCruzMarch2015__9_FD_192406 | JGI IMG/M metagenome (GOLD analysis project Ga0247831, IMG submission 192406) | Freshwater microbial communities from meromictic Lake La Cruz, Castile-La Mancha, Spain - LaCruzMarch2015_1m | ecosystem: Environmental > Aquatic > Freshwater > Lake | place: Spain...
CGCGGGGCGTCGTGAACGGTCCCTTGCCCATCTCGGCCGGTGGCTCGATGGCCGAGTTGGTGCCGTGCAGCGCGAACCAGCGCCCACGTCGCTCGACCCAGCTGCGCAGCACCCCCTGTGCGGCCTCACTGGGCCGCACGTTGCAGGTGTACGAGATGAGGATGTCGGCGGCGTCGATGACGTCGAGGTCCTCGTAGTCGGAGGCGACGGTGGTACGGATCTCCTCGTGTTCGGCCAACAGCTGCAGGAGCTGGAGCCGTGCGAAGTCGAAGTCGTGCCACCAACCGCCGCACACGAGATGGGCGTTGATCCGGCGTGTCATCGGACGGCGCCGGTCAGAAGTCGATGCGCTTGGTGTAGCCGCCGTCGATCGTGACGTTGGCGCCCGTGATGAGCGAGGCGGCAGGCGACGCGAGGAACGCAATCGTGTTCGCGATCTCGCGGGGCTCGCCGAGGCGCTTCAGCGGCATCTTCGCCACGGTGGCATCGAAGAACGCCTCCATGTGGGTCTTGATCTTGTCCCAGTTGCCACCCTCGAAGAACACCGGGCCGGGCGACACGATGTTGACGCGGATGCCCTTGGGTGCGAGCGACTGCGAGAGGTTGCTGGCATAGGCCGTCATGGCCGCCTTCATCGGGCCGAAGCTGCCGGGGCCGGCGAACTCCTCCTGCGCAGCGATCGACGACAGACACACGATCGCACCGCCGCCACCGGCCTCCATGGCGGGCACGATCACCTCGGCGGCGCGGGTGAGGCCGAACACGTCGAGCTCGAGGTTCATCTTCCAGCCGTCCTCGCCCTTGCCGCTGGCGCCCGACACGTTGTGCACGAAGATGTCGCAGCCGCCGAGCTCGTCGATGGCCGACTGCAGCCAGCCCTTGTAGGCGTCGGGGTCGGAGACGTCGATCCCGGCGCCGACGACCTTGTGGCCGTGCTTGCGGAGGGCCTCGACGGCCTCCGTCACGTCGCCGCGCGCGCAGATGGCGACATCGGCGCCCTCTTCCGCGAGCAGGTCTGCCGTTGCGAAGCCGAGGCCGCGCTTGCCACCCGTGATGATTGCCTTCTTGCCTGCGAGACCGAGATCCATGGTGTACCCCCACTAGAAGTTGCGAACGAGGCGGAGCATAGGGTGCGACCATGTGCCACCGACGACTTGCACGGACCGCTCGATGACCCCCGCTGCCAGCGGCGCCACCGCCCGTGTCGCCATCGTCACCGGGGCCGGCTCGGGCATCGGCCGGGCAACGGCCGAGCTCTTCCTCGATCGGGGATGCCGCGTGGTGGCGGTCGACCTGAACGACGACTCGCTCGCCTGGACCGCCGGCCACGACGACGCCGTGGCGCTGCCCGGTGATGTCAGCCTCGACGCCACCAACGCCGCAGCGGTCGCCACCGCACTCGAGGCGTTCGGCCGCCTCGACGTGGCGGTGCTGAACGCCGGCATGGCGAGTGGTCTCGGGTTCGAGGTCGACGGTTCGCTCGAGCGTCTCGACCAGCTGCTGGCGGTGAACGTGCGCTCCGTGGCGAGCGGCATCCGCAACGCCGCACCGGCGATGCGCGCCACCAGCGACGCCGGTGCGATCGTCGCCACCGCCTCGACCTCAGGCTTCGGCGGCGACCCGCGCAACTACGCGTACAACGCGTCGAAGGCGGCGGTCATCAACCTGGTGCGCGCCGCAGCGATGGACTACGGCAGCCAGGGCATCAGGGTGAACGCCGTCGCGCCGGGCCCGGTGTTCACCGGCATGACCACCCGGCTCACCGATGTTCCCGAGCTGCACCACGCGATGGCACGCCGCATCCCTCTCCAGCGCTGGGCGCAACCGAGCGAGCTCGCCGAGGCGATCTGGTTCCTCGCTTCACCTTCGGCGAGCTTCGTGCACGGTGTTACCTTGCCCGTCGACGGGGGCCTGAGCGCGAGCGCCGGCCACTTCGATCTGCCCGAGAGGACGGCGACATCATGAGCGACGAGAACATCAAGAACTACGAAGACGTCACGGTCTACGGCCTCGACGACGATGACGAGGCCGAGTTGCACCGGCAGCAGAAGGAGCTCAGCCTCTGCTGGGTCACCAAGGACGGCTCGCCGATGGCGGTCATCATGAGCTACTTCCGGGCCGAGGACGGCACGTTCTGGATGACGGCGAGCGGTCAGCGCAAGCGCATCCCGGCCATGCGCCGCGACCCGCGGGTCGCGCTGGTCGTCACCTCGACCGGCACGGCGATGAAGGCGGGCAAGACCGTGTCGTACAAGGGCATCGCCACCATCCACGACGATGCCGAGACCAAGGCCTGGTTCTATCCCGAGCTCGCCAAGACGCTGTACGGCCACGTGTCGCAAGAGCGCGTCGACGAGTTCGCCAACATGCTCAACTCACCCCGTCGCGTCGTCATCAGCATCAAGCCGGGCCTGCGCGTCGGCTACGACGGCGCCAAGATGCGCGCCGCCACCGACAAGTCGCGCGAGGCCGGCGCCCTGCAGTGGGTTGACTGAGGGCAACGTCCGCCCTGGGCTGAACCCGCCGACGTCAGCCGGTCGGTTCGAGTCCGAAGGGGTACGGCCCGGTCACCTGGTCGAGCCGGCACGTGGGTGATGTGACCGACGAGGTGACCGAGATCGACCACGGTTCGGTGGCGCCGGGTGCGACGTTGTCGACCGACACGATCCGGTGTTCCACGTCGTCGCCCGGTGACGAGACCGCGATGTCGATGACGTAGTCGCGCTCGTCGTCCTCGCGGTTCTCGATCGTGCCGGCGATCATGAGGGAACCGCCCGAGGCCGTGCACTGGTCGATCGTGGTGACCACCCTGCCCGGCTGGGCGAACCGGATGATCTCGCGGTAGCTCGTCGCCGTGAGCGCGATGCCGACCGGGGACACGGCGAGCGCGAGCCCGCCGAGCACGATGCCGGCGACGGCGAGGCCTCGGCCGTCGGCGGTACCGCGACCGACACGACGTACGGCGATGATGCCGAGGGTGATCGCCGCGATGCCGCCACCGATGCCGAGGACCACGAAGAACGGCATCCATGCGGTGCTGAGGGCAGCGAGCCCGACGATGAGGGCCAGCACCGCCATCGTCCGACTGGGCCGCGGCGGCGTGGCCCAGCCGTGCACCGGGCCGGCGACGAGCGGTGCCGGATCGACGTACCGCTGGCCGTGCAGCGACACGTCGGAGGTCCACGTGGTGCCGTTGAACCATCGGTGGTCGTAGCGTCCGAGCGGGTCGGGGAACCAGCCCGCTGGGGTGGTGGGGGCAGGGTCGTTCACTGATTGCTGACGCTACCCGCATGCCGTTCCCGGACGGCCGCACACGCGCCCCAAACGTGATGGTCGGACGCCTCGACCAGGCGAGCGCGTACGATGGGGACCTCATGGAGATCGTGCTCATCCGCCACGGCGAACCCGAGTGGGTCCGCGACGGCATCAACATCGACAACCCGCCGCTCACCGAACGAGGGGTCCGCCAGGCAGCAGCCATGGCCGAGTTCCTGCGTGACGAGCACTTCGACGAGGTGTACTGCTCACCCCTCGTGCGCGCCCGCCAGACGGCGGCGCCGCTGTTCGAGGCGCTCGGCCGGTCCGAGCAGATCGCTCCGTGGCTCGAGGAGATCCGCAACCCGATCTGGCACGGCACCCCACAGGAGAAGGCGCAGGCCGCCTACGACGAACAGCGGGCCCGGGTCTCGCACGACCGCTGGCGCGGCATCGAGGGCGGCGAGCACGTCGCCGACTTCGTGGAACGCATCAACGCCGGCTGCGCGCTGTTCATGGAAGAGCGCGGTGTCCGGCGCCAGGAAACCGAGCTGCCGATGTGGCACCTCGACGACGTCGACCGCCGCATCGCCCTGGTGGCGCACGCCGGCACGAACTCGGTCACGATCTGCCGCCTGCTCGGCATCCCGGCCACCCCGTGGGAGTGGGACCGCATGGTCATCCAGCACGCCTCGGTCAGTCGCTTGCGGAGTTTCGAGATGGGCGACGGCCACACGTTCTCGCTCACCCGCCTCAGCGACACCGAGTTCCTGCCGGCCGCCGACCGCACCGTCTGACACCGGGCAGGGCGCTGCCTGCGCCGTACTGTCGGTCCATGACCGGCACCAGCACGACCAGCACGAACGGCATCGACCCCGATGCCCTGAAGCTCTTCTCGTTCCAGGTTTTCTCGAAGCTCGAGGGTGCCGTCACCGCCGGCATGATCCACCTCGGTGATCAGCTCGGCCTCTACGCCGCGCTGCGCGACGCCGGCGCCCCGATCACCACCGCTGAATTGGCCGCCCGTACCGAGCTCAGCGAGCGGTGGGTGCGCGAGTGGGCCTACAACCAGGCGGCCGCCAAGCTCGTCGTCGCCGTGACCGAACCGAACGGCGCCGAACCGAACGGCACCGAGCGGTTCTCGCTCACGCCCGAGGCGATCGCCGTGCTGGCCACCCCCGAGCACCCGGCCTACGGCATGGGCATGTTCCACCGCTTGCCCCAGACGATGCGTGCCCTCGAAGACATGCCGGCCAGCTTCCGCAGCGGTGTCGGCCACGACTACGACAGCCATGGCCCGCAGGGCGCGGTGGGCATCGAGCGCAGCTTCGAACCCTGGAGCAACGCGAACCTGCTCCCGAACGTGCTGCCCGCCCTCGACGGCGTGGTCGACAAGCTCGAAGCCGGGGCCCGGGCGGCCGACATCGGCTGCGGCGCCGGGGGAGCGATCCTGCTCATGGCCGCCGCGTTCCCGAACAGTGCCTTCACCGGGTACGACATCTCCCGCTACGCGCTCGGCCGCGCCGAGGAGAAGCTCGAGGCCTCGGGCGTCACCAACGCCGCGTTCCACGATCCTCGCGACTCGGCCATCCCGGGCAACGGCACACTCGACCTCGTCACCACCTTCGACTGCATCCACGACATGACGCGTCCGCAGGAGATGATGGCCACCATCCGGGCTGCTCTCCGTCCGGATGGCACGTGGCTGCTGGTCGACATCAAGGCGCTCGACAGCTTCGAGCAGAACGCCAGGAAGAACCCGATGGCATCGCTGATGTACGGCATCAGCGTGCTCAGCTGCATGTCGTCGGCGCTCAGTGAGGCTGACGGTGCTGGCCTCGGCACGCTCGGCCTGTCCGAGAACCGGGCGAGGGGGATGGCCGAGGCCGCCGGCTTCACCCGCTTCCGCAAGCTCGACATCGACCACTCCGTGAACGCCTTCTACGAAGTCCGGCCGTAACACCTCTGACCCCACCCGAGTCGGCAGCGACCGATCGAGGGTCTGGAGCACACCGGAGTGCTGCGGCGCACCCGCCGCGCGCCGAAAGCCTCGGTTGGCTCGCTGCGTTCGTCAGAAGGCGTGGATGACGTGGAGGGTGCGCGTGGCGAAGACCCAGTGCCCGTTCACGCGGCGGTACTCGTCGGTGTAGGTGGCGAGGATGCCGCCGGGGCCGCCCTTCGTGCGTGAGTAGCGCTCGTCGATCGTGACCCGGCCGGTGGCGGTTCCCTCGGCCTCGTCGACCTCGAACACGCACACGCCGGGCGTGTGCACGACCCACTCCATCGCCCGCATCGCCGTCTCCCAGGTGCTGCGGATGGCGTCGCGGCCCTCGATGGTGGTGCCGGGCTTCATGGTCCAGCGGCCGTCGTCGGCCCACGTGGCGATCCAGGCGTCGACGTCGTTGCGGATGACGGCGTCGGCGTACCGGGCGATCAGTTGGCGCAGCGCCGACTCGGTGGCCGGGCTGGGTGCACCCATCGACGCTCCGGTGCCGGTGATGGCGCCGGCGCTGAAGTCGGCGAGCGTGAGCCCGACCTCGGCGGCGGCCACGGTACGCACGTGGTCGATGAGCTGACTGCGGTCCATCATCCCCTCGTGGGCGGCGAACTGGACGGCGAGGCCGTCGACCAGCGCGGTGAGCCGGATGGCCGTGGCCTTGGGGGAGGGGCACACGAACTCGCCGGTCTGCACGCCGGCCTCGAGCACCCGTTCCAGCATGTCGGAGGTCTGCTCGTCGAGCTGCTGGCTGATCTTCTTCATCATCGGGTTCCGGAGCGCCTCGCCCCACCCGTCGATCCACAGCATCCACTCGAGGTCATCGCTGCCCTCGGGCACCATGTTCTGGATGACCATGTCGAGCTGACCGAGCGCCGTCGCCGCCGTGGCGACGTCGCCCTCCATCTCGGCGAGGTCGATCTCGGCGAAGTGCGCGAAGGCCTCGGCGAGCAGTTGCTCCTTCGAGTCGAAGTGGTAGTGGATGAGGCTGCTCGACACGTCGAGCCGCTTGGCTACGTCACTGATGCGCGTGCCGGCAAAGCCTCGTTCGATGACCACCTGACAGGTGACCTCGAGGATCTCGTTCCGGCGCTCTTCCACGGTCTGCTTCTTCACTGCGTCGAACGCTATCGTTCGCGACGCCGTCGCCGGAAAGGACCGGGCGGCACTCGTCCTGGGGGTATGCCATGTCCGATCTGTCGTTCGAGGAGGTGCAGGCCGATTCGCTGCGTTACGGCCGTCTCGCGTACCTGGGCACCGTGTCGCCCAGCGGCACGCCGTACACCTCGCCGGTGGCCGTGGCATGGGTCGACGACGAGCTGATGGCGTTCGTCGCGACGCCCGAGGCGAAGGTCGCCAACGTGCGGGCCAACGGCCGGATCACCGTGCACTTCTCGGTGGGCGAGTCGACGAACTGGGACAGCTGCGTCCTGTGGGGCAGCGCCCGGGTCATCGACACGGTCGAGGCTCGTCGCGGGCTGTGGGACCGGATGGGGTACGACCTGTCGATGTTCGAGCCCGGTGGCCCGGAGGCCGACTCGCACGTGTTCATCGCCGTCCGCCCCACCAAGGCACTCGTCCTGCGCAACTACGGCATCGGTGGCCGCCACACGTGGCGAGCCGCCGAGTGAGCGGCCGGCTCACCAGCCTGTCCCGGTCGGTCGCCGGCAAGCGGGTCATCGTCACCGGCGCCGCCTCGGGGATGGGCCGCGCCACGGCGCACCTGTTCGCCGACGAGGGTGCCCGCGTGGCGGTGGTCGACCTGCAGCCCGAACGTGTTCTGGCCGTCACCGACGAGATCCGTGACGTCCACGGGCCCGACGCTGCTGTCGACGTGGTGTGCGACGTGTCCGACCACGATGCGCTGAAGGCGATGGTCGCCACGGTGGCCGATCGCCTCGGCGGCATCGACATCGTCATCAACAACGCCGGCGTCTCGCTCGTCACCTCGGCCTTCCAGGACGAGGACGACTACGAGGCGAACTGGGCCCGCACCCTCGACATCAACCTCACCGCGCACTCCCGGCTCATCCGACTCGCCCTGCCGCACCTGCGCGCAGCGGGCGGCGGGCGCATCGTCAACATCGCCTCCACCGAGTCGATCGTCACGACAGCGGGTCTTGCCGCGTACGCAGCGTCGAAGGCCGGCGTGGTGGGCCTCACGAAGAGCTTCGCCGTCGAGCTCGGGCGGCACGGCGTGACCGTGAACTGCATCTGCCCCGGGCCCATCAACACCGGCATGACGGCGAACATCGACGACCAGTCGAAGGAGATCTACGCGAAGCGGCGAGTGCCGCTGCGTCGCTACGGCGACCCCGAGGAGGTCGCGCAGATGACTGTCAGCCTGTGTCTGCCGGCAGCCAGCTTCCTCAACGGTGCCGTCATCCCCGTCGACGGCGGCATGACGATCCGCCACACCTGAGTCACACTGCCACCTGGAACTTTGTCGGTGAGATGTCGTCGGGCGACACCTCAGCGACGAAGTTCGGGTTCAGGCGGGGTCGAGGATGCCGGTGAGGCCGCTGGGGTGCGGGCCGATGGCGAGCTGCTCGAGGATGCCGGTGCCGTGCTCCTGGCGGCCGTCGGGCGCGGTGTAGGTGGCGCGACACAGCGCCTGCACGTGCACGTGCTCACGCGTCAGCGGCGTGTCGACCGGCAGCTGAATCACCTCACCGGCCACCACCGACTCGCCCTTCCATGCGCCGTGTGTGAACTCGGGGTGGCCGTAGCCGATGCCGCGCATCATGAACTCGAAGATCGGCTCGAGCCGAACGGTGCTGATGCTGCCGTCCCAGTCGACGAGGTCGTACTCGAAGTGATCGGCCCACCGTGTGCCCGGCCGCCACTGGACCCGCCACTCGACCGTGCGCACCAGGTGCGGTTCGGCGGCACCCGCCGGGGCCAAGGCGCCGACCTCGTGCCAGCGGCGTCCGTCGCCGTACTCGTTCACGTCGAAGTGCGTCGACAGCGAGGGGAAGTTCACCGGCGCCCACAGCCAGAAGAACTGGGGTGGCCAGCCGACCGGGGCGCCCGATGGGGCCGGCTCACCGATCGGGCGGACGCCCCACGACCGGTCGCGCGACCCGCTGACCGCTGACGGCTCGACCTCGATGCGCTCGCCGTCCGACTCGATCCAGCCCGACCACGACCCGAACTGGGTGAGGCGGGTGTAGTCGAAGAACGTGCGGTTGCCGATCCGCTGGAAGAAGTGCGGCTCCTCGAGGGCGGGAGAGCGGCCGTCGAAAACGAGGTCGGCGCGCAGGCCCTGCTCGGGTGCGTCGATCACGAGGCGGAGTCGCTGGAGCGGCTCGAGCACCTCGATCCTGATCGGGCCGACCGTGGTGGCATCGCGGCGATCGAGCGGTGCCCGCTGCGAGGCGAACACGCTCCGCTGGGCGCCGCCGCGCACCACGCAGAAGGCAGCGTCCGACACGTGCCGGTTCGGGTAGAGGCCGAGCGCAAGCCCGAAGTACAGGCCGCCGTCGGCGGTGTACCCGTTGAAGAAGTAGCGGTCGTACTGGTTGACGTCGCCGGTGGCCGAGTAGGCCATCGGGACCGAGGCCTGATGGATCGGGAAGTCGTCGTAGCTGGTGAGCATGGCGTGACCGTAGCCACCCCGAGAGGAGCGCCGCGGAGTCGGCCTCGTCTGTCGACACGCCGTACGCTTGCCGCGTGCCTTGGCGCCTGTCCCCCGAGCGGTACCGCGTGGTCTGCATGGTGGCCCTCGCACTGTTGTGCATCATCGTGGTCAGCGGCGCCGCGGTCAGGCTGACGGGCTCGGGGCTCGGCTGCGACGACTGGCCGAACTGCAACAACACCAAGCTCATCGACGTGTCGTCGACCCATGCGGCGATCGAGCAGGTGAACCGGCTCTTCACCGGGCTGGTCGCCCTCGGCGTCATCGTCGCGGTGCTCGGGTCGCTCGCTCGCTCACCTCGGCGTCGCGACCTGACCTGGTTGTCGGTGGGCCTCGTTGCCGGTGTGGTCGGACAGATCGTGCTCGGCGGGATCACGGTGCTCGTCGACCTCCACCCGGCGGCGGTGCAGGGGCACTTCCTCCTGTCGATGGTGCTGGTCGCCAACGCCGTGTGGCTCGTGCACCGTGCCGGTCAACCGGACGCGCCGCTGGCTCCCACGGTGTCGCCGTCGGTACGGCGGCACGTGTTCGGGGTCGCAGTGGCGACGCTGGTGGCCATCACGCTCGGTACGGTGCTCACCGGCGCCGGCCCGCATGCGGGCGACGAGGTGGCTCGTCGCTTCGACATCGCCATCGGCACGGCGGCGCGCCTGCACAGCGTCGGCGTCTGGGTCGCCGTTGCCGTCGTGGCACGGCTCATGTGGCGCCTGCGAAGCCTGCACGCCGACCGCGCCGTGCTCGAGGGCACCGTCGTGGCGTGGGTCTGCATCGCCCTCGCCCAGGGTGCGCTCGGCTATCTCCAGTACTTCACGGGTGTGCCCGCCGCCCTGGTGGCGATCCACGTGGCCGGAGCGACGCTGCTGTGGGGCATCACCGTCTGGATGGTGGCCCGGCTCCGCAGCGCCGAGGTGTCAGCTCACGACGCCCCTCACGAACTCGGCGCTCTTGTCGATGACGGTCGAGAAGAACCCGCCGACGTCGCCGATGAAGTCGGTGAACATCTGGGCGCTCCCTGAGGGATTGCTCCAGAACGAGATCAGGACGAACGCCACGAACACCGTGGCCCCCAGCTTCTTCGTCGTTTCGAGCACCGTCACGGCATGACCTCCGATTCCGCTCACCCCGCCGCAGGACCCGAATCGGGGGATGGCAAAGGGACTGAGATCTCCGCTTGCCGAAGATGGTAGCGGAGCGAGCGCGCGGGCGCGCGGATGCGTGACCGCTGCCCGCCTCAGGCGTGGCGCGACAGTTCGGAGACGCGCTGGCGGAACTCGCGGACCGTCGACTCGATGATGTCGCGCGCGGTGCGCACCGCGTCGATGCGGCCGGCCACCTGGCCGGTGAGCGCGAGGGATGCCTCCATGTCCCCGCCGAAGTAGAGGTCGAGGGCGCGCGACATCTCGGTGAGCGCGACGTGCTCCTCGCGCTCGAGTCGCTCGCTGCGAGCGGTGCGCAGCGCTCGGAGGCCGGGGCGAGAGAACCGGTTGAGGAAGACCGTGTCGGTCTCGGCGGCGTCGACGATCGCCTGCTTCCAGTTCTGGTGGACCGGTGACTCGGCAGCGCTGACCATGCGGGTGCCCATCTGGACCGCCTCGGCGCCGAGCGCGAACGCGGCCGCCATCGACGCCCCGTCGGTGATGCCGCCGGCAGCCACGATCGGGACGTCGACGCGCGACCTCACCAGCGGCACGAGCACCATCGTCGCGACATCGCGAGGGTTCTTGAATCCGCCGCCCTCGCCGCCCTCGACCACGAGCCCGTCGACGCCGGCATCGACCGCCTTCAACGCCGCGGCCAGCGTGGGCACGACGTGGAACACCGTCAGCCCGGCCTCCTTCAACTGCTTGGTGTATTTCGTGGGGTCACCCGCCGATGTGGTGACGAACCGAACGCCCTGCTCGACGACGAACTCGACGATCGACGGGTCGCGCACGAACAGCTGGGCGATGTTCACGCCGAACGGCCGGTCCGTGAGCTCGCGCATGCGGATGATCTCGCCCCGGATCGCGTCGAGCTCGCCCGACGACGTCTCGATGATGCCGAGACCGCCTGCGTTGCTGACGGCCGAAGCGAGCTGCGAGCGGGCGATCCAGCCCATCGGGGCCTGGACGATCGGGTAGTCGATGCCGAGCATCTCGGTGACGCGGGTGCGCACCGGTTCGGGCCGGGCGGTGGCGAGGAGGTCTGTGTCGGTCATGGGTGGCGACCGTAGCCACTCGGCGGCCACGACGATGAGCGGTGGAGGCTCGTGAATGGAGTGTGACAAGCTGGCCGGGCGCGGACGACGCGATTGACGTAGGGGTGAACGTGCGATCAAATACGGCGCCGTTCAGGGGCACAGGCCGGGGAGCGACCACCGAGTGACAATCCGAATCCGACATCTGCTCGCCCTCGTCCTGGCGTTCGTCGCGCTCGCCGCCACGCTGTGGGTCCCGGCAGCGCACGCCGACGACATCATCCTCAAGGTGCGCGTGCAGAACACCGCAGAAGAGACCGGAGCGAAGAAGCAACCGGTCGAGGGCGTTGCCGTCGTCGCTGTCGACAGCGCCGGCAACGAGGTCGCCACGGGCGTCACCGACGCTACGGGCGTCGCCGAGCTCGTAGTGCCCGCCGGTGGTGACTACACGGTGACGCTCGACGAGTCGACGCTGCCCGAGGGGCTGAGCGCCGGCGACGCCGGGCCGTCCCGCACGGTCACGGTCACCGAGGGCCTCGGCGGCAACGCGAACTTCAACCTCGGGTCCTCCGGCCCCGAGGCCGAGTCACGCCTCGATCGCCTGCCCCAGACGCTGTTCAACGGCATCCGCTTCGGCCTGGTCATCGCGATCATGAGCGTCGGGCTCTCGCTCATCTACGCCACGACGGGCCTGTCGAACTTCGCCCACGCCGAGACGGTCACGCTCGGCGCCGTCGTCGCCTGGACCGTCGGCACCAACATCCGCATCTTCGGCGGCACCACCGGCTTCTCGGCGTTCATGCAACTCGCTTTCGCGACGGTGTGCGGCGTGCTGGTGTCCATGCTCTTCGCTGGGCTGCTCGAAACACGGGTGTGGCGGCCGATGCGGCGGCGCCGGATCGGCCTCACCTCGATGATGATCGTCTCGATCGGCATCGCCATCTTCATGCGGTACCTGATCCAGTTCCGGTTCGGTGCCCAGCCGAAGTCGTTCCCGCAGTTCGCGAGCCAGGAGAACTGGAACATCGGTCCGTTCGGGGCGACCCCGCGAGACACGATCGGCATGCTGGTGTCGATCTCCTGCATCGGCGGTGTCGCCTACATGCTGATGAAGACCCGCACCGGTAAGGCGATCCGTGCCGTGTCCGACAACCCCGACCTCTCGTCGTCGACCGGCATCAACACCGACCGGATCATCCTCTTCGTCTGGCTGCTCGGCGGCGCCCTCGCAGGCCTGTCGGGTGTGCTGTTCGGCCTCGACGAGCAGGTGCAGTGGAACATGGGCAGTCGGCTCCTGCTGCTGATGTTCGCAGCGATCACCCTCGGCGGCCTCGGCCGACCGTTCGGCGCGCTGGTGGGGTCACTCGTGATCGGGCTGGCGGTGCAGCTCTGGGCATGGTTGTTCCCCGACTACACCGATCTCAAGACCGTCGGCGCTCTCGCCGGCCTCATCATCATCCTGCTGGTGCGCCCGCAGGGCATTCTCGGCAGCAAGGAGCGCATCGGGTGAATTGGTCACTGATCTTCTCCAACGCCATCTACGCCGCCATCGGCGTCCAGGCGATCGGGTTCGCGCTCGCCGCGATGGGGCTGAACATCCACTTCGGTTACACCGGCCTGCTGAACTTCGGTCAGGCCGGTTTCCTCCTCATCGGCGCCTACAGCGTTGCCATCCCCGTCACGGTGTGGGGATGGAACCTGTTCGTGTGCCTGCCCTTCGTCGTCATCACCGCGTCGCTGTTCGCGCTGCTGCTCGGCATCCCCACGCTGAAGCTGCGCTCCGACTACCTGGCCATCGTCACGATCGCCGCCGCCGAGATCCTCCGACTCCTGGTGTCGACCCCGAAGTGGACCTCGTGGTCGGGTGGCACCGATGGCATCAACAGCTTCACCGACGACTTCCGCAACGCCGTGCCCAACCCCTCGGCCCAGTACAAGCTCTGGAAGCAGCCCTTCACCGGGTACGACCTGTGGGTGATGATCTTCGGGTGGACGCTCGTGGCACTGTTCGCCCTGCTCACCTGGGCGCTCATCCGCAGCCCGTGGGGTCGCGTACTGCGCAGCATCCGTGAGGACGAGGACGCTGCTCGCAGCCTCGGCAAGAACGTCTTCAGCTACAAGATGATCAGCCTCGTTTTGGGTGGCGTCATCGGCGCCTTCGGTGGCGTCGTGCTGGCGATCGGCAACCAGACCGCCAACCCGATCACGTTCCGCACCGAGCTCACCTTCTTCGCGTATGCGATCCTCGTCCTCGGTGGCGTCGGCA
>Ga0247831_1006743_pt1 | contig 13317 bp, 11 predicted proteins | sample LaCruzMarch2015__9_FD_192406 | JGI IMG/M metagenome (GOLD analysis project Ga0247831, IMG submission 192406) | Freshwater microbial communities from meromictic Lake La Cruz, Castile-La Mancha, Spain - LaCruzMarch2015_1m | ecosystem: Environmental > Aquatic > Freshwater > Lake | place: Spain...
GGCTTGCAAGGCCTCGGGCGTCTGCTCAAAGGGCAGGACGCGGTCTATCAGCGGCACGATGCGGCCCTCGGCGACCCAGGGCAGGACATCGCGCACAAAGCCACTGACAGTCGCCTCGCGCTGGGCGGCCGTGCGCATGGCGTTGCTCACACCAAAAATCTTGAGCCGCTTGCGATGGAGGGCGGCCAAATCCAGCTCGGTCTTGAAGACGCCGTCGACATAACCCACAACGGCCAGCCGCCCCATGTAGCCCAGGCAAGCCAGGCAAGCTGGGAAGGGCGTGCCACCGACCGAGTCAATCGCCAAATTAACGCCGGCAGGCCCGGCGAATGCGGCGACCTCGTCAATGAAATCACCACCTCGGGTGGCAATGCCCAGGTCTAGCCCGAGCTCGCGCAGCCGTTCGAGTTTGGCGGGTGAGCCCGATGTGCCGACCACGCGGGCCCCCAGCGCCTTGGCGATTTGCAGGCACGCCACACCCACGCCCGAGGCGATGCCGGCCACCAGCATGGTTTCCCCTTTTTGCAGCGCGCCCTCGGCCATCACCATGTCGTAGGCCACCCAGGCCGCAATGGGCAGGGCGGCTGCGGCGTGCCAGCTCAGGTTGGCGGGAACGTGCATGGCGTCGCGCTGATCGATGAGCGCAAACTCGGCAAAGCCGCCTATGGCCCGCCCCATGACCCGGTCGCCGGGGGCGAAGCGCACGACGCCTTCGCCCACCGCTTCGACCACCCCGGCGGCTTCAATGCCCGCCACCTTGAAGCGCGCCGTCTGCTTGGGCAGGTGCACAAACTCACCCCGATTCATGGCCGCACTGCGAACGCGAACGCGCATCTGGTGAGGCCCTGGCTCGGGCTGGGCCATCTCTTGCGGGCTCAGCGACAAATCCGTGGTGTCGAGCATCCAAGCTTTCATTCTTGTCTCTATTCTTGGTGGTTGAATCAAAAATGATTGTCTCAAATCCGATGGCGCCAAGCCCCACAGCGGGCTGCAAATGCGCCAACAAGTCCTGCCCTTTGGCGCTGTCGGGCGCATCCATCCTCGATCGCCACGCACCTTGGGGGACCCATGTTTCTGGGGTAACCTCCTCAGCCAAGCCACCTGCCCGTGTGCCCGTGCGCCCGTGCGCGCCTCCTGGCGGGGGTGCATGGCCTGGCTGGGCCACCCTTGAATTTGGAGTTTTCATGGCAAGTCGATCCGTCTTGGAAGGTTTTTCTCTGCAGGGCAAAACCGCCTTGGTCACAGGCGCTGGGCAAGGCATAGGTCGGGCCATTGCCTGCACCCTGGCCCAGGCCGGCGCCTGGGTGGCTTGCCTGGACCGCAATGCACAAGGGCTGCAAGAGACAGTGGCCTTGATTCATCAAGAACAAGGCCAAGCCATTGCCTTGGTCGCCGATGTGTCTAGCGAAGAGCAAACCCAGGCCGCGCTCGCTCAATTGCAGGCGCACTCGCCACAGCTGCATGTGCTGGTCCATGGCGCGGCCGCGGCCGATCCCAGCGGCACGGTGGTCGACACCTCCTTGGCCGATTGGAACCATGCGATGGCGGTCAACCTGACTGGCGCTTTTTTGGTCAGCAAAGCCGCCATTCCGGTGATGGCGCGCAGCGGCGGGGGCTCGGTGGTGCTGATAGGCTCACAGCTCGGGCATGTGGGCTCCTCCAGGCGCGCTGTGTATTGCGCCATCAAGGGGGGGCTGCTCAACCTGGCCCGCGCCATGGCCATTGACCATGCAAGCGAGGGCATACGCGTGAACACCTTGTCGCCGGGCGCCATAGAAACCGATCGCATCGTGCTGCGCTTTGGCTCCATGGCGCAGGCGCGCGAAGTGCTCGCGCCTTTGCACCTGAGCGGGCGGCTGGGAACTGCCCATGAAATCGCCATGGCCGCGCTTTATTTGGCCAGTGATGCGTCGTCTTTCATGACGGGCGCCGACATGCTGGTCGACGGTGGATACACCGCCCGTTAAAGGACAAGAGACGCCATGAAAGTGGACTACGATTTTTCTGGACGTGTGGTCTTGGTGGCTGGCGCCGGCTCAGGCATAGGCTTGGCCATGACGCGCGCCTGTCTGGAGGCCGGTGCCACGGTGCTCGCCAGCGACATCCAGGTGCAGGCCTTGACTGAGCTTCATCACCCCCGCTGTGAGGTGGCACAGCTGGACATCACAGACTCGGCCGCTGTCAACGCCTACGTGCAAGCGCAACACAGCCGCTTGGGCCGCATCGACGCGGCCGTGCTGGCCAGCGGTATTCAACAACGCATCCCCGTGGAAGCCATGAGCGATGCGGATTGGCAGCGGCACATCGATGTGAACCTGACCGGTATTTTTTACCTGGTGCGGGCCCTGTTTCCGGTGATGAAGCAGCAGCGCTATGGCGCCATGGTGGTGTTCACCTCGGGCCTGGCAACCCAAGGCTGGCCGGGCGCCACCGCCTATGGCGCCTCCAAGGCCGGGTTGATTGCGCTGGTCAAGTCAGCGGCCATGGAGCTCAAAGACCACGGCGTGCGCATCAACGCTGTCTCGCCAGGCATCACCAACACCCCTTTGTTCACCGACAGCGCCTCGCCGCAAGAAGTGGCCATGTATCAAAACTCGCTGGGCGTGTCCGAGCCGCAAGAGGTCGCACCCATGTTGATGCATTTGATCTCTGATGGCGCCGCCACCATCAGCGGCAATGTGCTTGAGCGCAGGATGATTCCCAAAAAGCAGTAGCTTTTGGGCTCAGGCCTGCTGCAGCTGGCCCAACTCGTAGACGCTGGCATCCGTGGTGACCAAGCCCAGCGGGAAGCGCTTGCCCGCCAAGTAGTCGTCCATGCAGCGCACCAGCAGCGGGCTGCGGTGGCGGTCGGCGCAGGCCCGGATCTCGTCGGGCGTCATCCAGACCGTGCGCACAATGCCTTCGTCGAGTTCGCGGCCGGCTTGCAACTGGCCCAGCTCGCCGCAAAAAGCAAAGCGCAGGTAGGTGATGTCCTCCGGGGGCGAGCCGTCCAGGGATTGCTTTTCAAAGCGTGAGAGGTACACGCCCACCAAGGCCGTGGGCTGGAACAGGTGGGCGGTTTCTTCCAGGGCTTCGCGGGCGCAGCCTTCAATGGGGCTCTCGCCCGGGTCCAGGTGACCGGCCGGGTTGTTGAGCTTGAGGCCGTCGCGGGTGAGCTCTTCAACCAGCATGAATTGGCTTTGACCGTCTTGCTGGCGCTCAATGATGGCGGCCACGGTGACACTGGGTTTCCAACGTTCTTGCATTTGGTGATTATCGGCTGCAGATGTGTCAGCCCCAAGGCGGGTTCACGCGCCCTAGAGGCCCGCCGAAAAACTCTCACGCAAAAAAGCCACCAGGGCCTGCACCGCCGCAGGCACTTGGGGCGACCAAGGCCGCAAGGCGTAGATGCGGTCGCCAAAAAAGCCCTGCACCTGCCAGTCGGCCAGCACCGGCACCAATTGGGGCCGTCCCGCCAGCCCGTGTTCAGACGGCAAGCTGAAGTCGGGCAAGAGGCCAATGCCCAGGCCGGCCAGCAGGGCCTCGCGCAGCACCTCGCTGTTGTTGGCACGCAATTTAGGAGACAGGTTCACGCCCACTTTCTCTTCATCGCTGCGGCGCCTGCCGGTGGCCTGCCTGGCAAAAGTCCATTGCCCGCGTTGGCCGCCCAAGTAAAGCAGGCAGTCGTGCGCGGCCAACTCGCTGGGGTGCTGGGGCACGCCGCGCCTGGCCAGGTAGTCGGGGCTGGCCATCAACAGGGAGCGGGTCTCGCACAAAGGCCAGGCCACATGGGTGTCGGGCGGGGTGCTGGTGTGGCGCACGGCCAAGTCAAAGCCCTCTTGGGCCAGGTTGACAAAGCGGTCGGTGAGCTCCAGGTCGATGCGAATGTCGGGAAAGCGCGTCAAGAACTCGGCCACGCGCCCGGCCAGGTGCTGGCGGCCCAGGGCCACGGGGGCGGTCAGGCGGATCAGCCCGCGCGGGGCGCCCACCAGGTCGCGCACGGCGGTGTAGCTGTCACTGATGCGCTCAAACGCTGGCTGCAGCTCACCCACCAGCTGCTGGCCGGCTTCTGTCAGGCCCACCGAACGGGTGGTGCGGCGCACCAGCGCCACCCCGGCCTGGCGCTCCAACTCGGAGATGCGCATGCTGGCCGAGGCTTTGGACAGACCGAGGCGGCGCGCCGTCTCGGTGAAGCTGCGGGTGTCTGAGAGCACCGTCAGCAGGTGCAAGTCAGACAGCAAAGGCGAGAGTTGGTCAAAGGCCATGGCCAGATTATGGATTGTTCAAATTTTTGAACAATGAAGTCAGTTTTAAGGGCGTTATCAAAACCCGGCCTGGCGCCTAAAGTTCTGCCCAACTCCAAAGGATTTTTCATGACGCAAGCCCCACCCACCCAAATCACTCACTTTGTCGCCGGCCAGCTCACTGCAGGCCAGGGCACACGCCACCAAGATGTGTTCAACCCCGCCACCGGCGCCGTCAGCGGCCAAGTGCGGCTGGCCGACAGCGCCGACGTGAACGCCGCCGTGGCCGCTGCCAAAGCGGCTTTTCCGGCCTGGGCCGACACCTCGCCGCTGCGCCGCTCGCGGGTGATGTTCAAGTTTTTGGAGCTGCTCAACGCGCACAAAGACCAGTTGGCCCGTCTGATCACCGCCGAGCACGGCAAGGTGTTCACCGACGCGCAGGGCGAGGTCACGCGCGGCATTGAGATTGTGGAATTTGCCTGCGGCATCACCCAGCTGCTCAAGGGCGACTTCACCGACCAGGTGTCCACCGGCATAGACAACTGGACCTTTCGCCAGCCCCTGGGCGTGGTGGCCGGCATCACGCCCTTTAACTTTCCGGTGATGGTGCCCATGTGGATGTTCCCGGTGGCCATTGCGGCGGGCAACACCTTTGTGCTCAAGCCCAGCCCGCTGGACCCCAGCCCCAGCTTGCTGATGGCCGAGCTGCTCCAGCAAGCGGGCCTGCCTGCAGGCGTGTTCAACGTGGTGCAAGGCGACAAAGACGCGGTGGACGCGCTCTTGGTTCACCCGGACGTGCAAGCCATCTCCTTTGTTGGCTCCACGCCCATTGCCAACCACATCTATGAAGTGGGCGCGCGCCACGGCAAGCGCGTGCAAGCCCTGGGCGGCGCCAAAAACCACATGGTGGTCATGCCCGACGCCGACCTGGACCAAGCCGTGGACGCCCTGGTGGGCGCAGGCTACGGCTCGGCCGGCGAGCGCTGCATGGCCATTTCGGTGGCGGTGCTGGTGGGCGACGTGGGCGACAAGCTCATTCCCATGCTGGCCGAGCGCGCCCGCACGCTCAAGATCAAAAACGGCACCGAGTTGGACGCCGAAATGGGCCCCATCGTCACCGCGGCCGCGCACCAGCGCATCACGGGCTACATCCACCAAGGCGTCACCGAAGGCGCCAATCTCTTGGTGGACGGCCGAACCTTCACGAGCGCGCAAGCCGGCGCGGGCTGCGAGCAGGGCTTTTGGATGGGCGGCACGCTGTTTGACCACGTCACGCCCGAGATGCGCATTTACAAAGAAGAAATCTTTGGCCCGGTGCTGTCGTGCGTGCGCGTCAAAGACTTTGGCGAGGCGGTGAACCTCATCAACGCCCACGAATTTGGCAACGGCGTGAGCTGCTTCACCCGCGACGGCCACGTGGCCCGAGAATTCAGCCGCCGCATCCAGGTGGGCATGGTGGGCATCAACGTGCCCATCCCCGTGCCCATGGCCTGGCACGGCTTTGGCGGCTGGAAAAAGAGCCTGTTCGGCGACATGCACGCCTACGGCGAAGAGGGCGTGCGCTTTTACACCCGCCAAAAAAGCATCATGCAGCGCTGGCCAGAGAGCATTGGCAAGGGCGCGGAGTTTGTGATGCCGACGTCCAAATAAAGGCCAGCCTGGCCCAAGCTTGCACCTGTGTCCATCGTTGTGGATGCAGGTCTGTGTCAGAGTTGCTTGACACTCTGTCGACATTGGTCAGGCTTGGTTAGCGGGGCCAAGCGCCCACAAAACTCAGGTAAGCTCATAGGCAGTTAAAAACAGGGCCGGTGCACAGCCGTGCCCGCAATAGGAGTTGGCTATGCATATAGGAGTGCCTGCCGAAGTGATGGCAGGGGAGACGCGGGTGGCAGTGACGCCCGAGACCGCTAAAAAACTCAAGGCCCAGGGTCACACCGTGCGCCTGCAGTCCGGCGCAGGCCTGGCCGCCAGTGCGCCAGATGCGGCCTACGAGGCCGTAGGTGCCGAGATCACCGATGCGGCCGGTGCCTACGCCTGTGACGTGGTGCTCAAGGTGCGCTGCCCCCAGGACAGCGAAGTGGCTTTGCTCAAAAGCGGCAGCACGCTCATAGGCATGCTCAACCCCTTTGACCGGGCGGGCTTGGAACGGCTGGCCAAGGCGGGCGTCACGGCCTTTGCGCTGGAAGCGGCGCCCCGCACCAGCCGGGCACAAAGCATGGACGTGCTGTCGTCGCAAGCCAACATTGCAGGCTACAAGGCCGTGATGATGGCGGCTGAGCGCTACCAGCGCTTTTTCCCCATGCTGATGACCGCAGCCGGCACCGTCAAGGCCGCCCGCGTGGTGATTTTGGGGGTGGGCGTGGCGGGCCTGCAGGCCATTGCCACGGCCAAGCGCTTGGGCGCGGTCATTGAGGCATCTGACGTGCGGCCTAGCGTGAAAGAGCAAGTCGAGTCCCTGGGCGGCAAGTTCATTGACGTGCCCTACGAGACCGACGAAGAAAAAGAAGCCGCCGTGGGCGTGGGCGGCTATGCCCGGCCCATGCCGCCGTCGTGGCTGGAGCGCCAAAAGGCCGAGGTGGCCAAGCGCGTGGCGCAGGCCGACATTGTCATCACCACCGCGCTGATTCCGGGTCGCCCCGCGCCTGTGCTGGTGACCGAAGAAATGGTGAAGTCCATGAAGCCGGGCAGCGTCATCGTGGACCTGGCCGCGCCCCAAGGCGGCAACTGCCCGCTGACCGAGCCCGGCCAGACTGTGACCAAGCATGGCGTGGTGTTGGTGGGTGAGACCAATGTGCCGGCCCTGGTGGCCGCCGATGCCAGCGCGCTGTATGCGCGCAACCTGCTGGACTTTCTCAAGCTCATCGTCACCAAAGAAGGTGGCCTGAACATCGACATGCAGGACGACATCGTGGCCGCCTGCCTCGTGGCCCAGGGCGGCGACGTCAAGAAAAACTAAATCTGGAGCACACCATGGAACTCGCCTCCCCCGGGGTCATCAACCTCATTATTTTTGTGCTGGCCATTTACGTGGGCTACCACGTGGTCTGGACCGTCACGCCCGCGCTGCACACGCCGCTGATGGCGGTCACCAACGCGATCTCGGCCATCGTCATCGTGGGCGCCATGTTGGCCGCGGCTCTGACCGTCACGCCGCTGGGCAAGACCATGGGCGTGCTGGCCGTGGCGCTGGCCGCGGTCAACGTCTTTGGCGGCTTTTTGGTCACGCGCCGCATGCTGGAGATGTTCAAGAAAAAAGAAAAAAAGGCAGCGCCTGCCGCTGAATCGGCACACACGGGAGCAGCCCAATGAGCATGAACCTCGTCACCTTGCTGTACCTGCTGGCCAGCGTGTGCTTTATTCAGGCGCTCAAAGGCCTGTCGCACCCCACCACCTCCATTCGGGGCAATGTCTTTGGCATGTCGGGCATGGCCATTGCTGTGCTGACCACGGGCGCGCTCATTGTGGAGTTGGCCGGTGGCGCGACCCAAGGCATGGTTTACGTGCTGGGCGCGCTCATTGTGGGCGGCGCTGCCGGCACCTTGATGGCCCAGCGCGTAGAGATGACCAAAATGCCCGAGCTGGTGGCCTTCATGCACAGCATGATTGGTTTGGCTGCGGTCTTCATTGCCGTGGCCGCCATGGCCGAGCCGGACGCTTTTGGCATCACCGCCAAGGGCCAGGGCACCGAGGCCATTCCGGCGGGCAACCGGCTGGAGCTTTTCTTGGGCGCGGCCATTGGCGCCATCACCTTCAGCGGCTCGGTCATTGCCTTTGGCAAGCTGAGCGGCAAGTACAAATTCCGCCTGTTCCAGGGCGCGCCTGTCACCTTTGGCGGCCAGCACATGCTCAACCTGGTGCTGGGCCTGGCCACACTGGGCCTGGGTCTGGTGTTCACCTTCACGGGCGACTGGACGGCGTTTTTTGCCATGCTGGCGCTGTCGTTTGTGCTGGGCGTGCTCATCATCATCCCGATTGGCGGGGCCGACATGCCGGTGGTGGTGTCCATGCTCAACAGCTACTCGGGCTGGGCGGCCGCTGGCATTGGCTTTTCGCTGAACAACGCCATGCTGATCGTGGCCGGCTCGCTGGTGGGCTCGTCGGGCGCCATCCTCTCGTACATCATGTGCAAGGCGATGAACCGCTCCTTTTTCAACGTTATCTTGGGCGGCTTTGGCGGCGAAGCTGGCACGGCTGCGGCCGGCAGCGTGGTGCAGCGCAACGTCAAGTCGGGCTCGGCCGACGATGCGGCCTTTATTTTGGGCAATGCCGAGTCCGTCATCATCGTGCCGGGCTATGGCCTGGCGGTGGCTCGGGCACAGCACTCGGTCAAGGAATTGGCGCAAAAACTCACTGAAAAAGGCATCAGCGTCAAATACGCCATCCACCCGGTGGCCGGTCGCATGCCTGGCCACATGAACGTGCTGCTGGCCGAGGCCGAGGTGCCTTACGACCAGGTGTTCGAGATGGAAGACATCAACGCCGAGTTCGGCCAGGCCGACGTGGCCATCATCTTGGGCGCCAACGACGTGGTGAACCCGGCAGCGCACGTCAAGGGCAGCGCCATTTACGGCATGCCGATTTTGGAGGCCTACAAAGCCAAGACCGTGATCGTCAACAAGCGCAGCATGGCCGCCGGTTATGCCGGCTTGGACAACGAGCTGTTCTACATGGACAAAACCATGATGGTGTTCGGTGACGCCAAAAAGGTCATTGAAGACATGGGCAAGGCCATCGAGTAAAACTCGCCTACTCTGCCTGCACTCAGCGCCTACAGGACCCGTCAAGAGCCTGTAGGCGATTTCATTGATGCCTTCCCTCATCAGCCCACGGAGACCCCACCCATGACCGCCTCAACTGCAGACCGCCCTTGGCTTTCAGCCTACCCAGAAGGTGTGCCGGCCGACATAGACCCGTCTCAGTACCGCTCACTGGTGGCCTTGCTCGACGAGAGTTTTGCCAAGCACGCCAGCAAAGCGGCTTACAGCTTTTTGGGCAAAGACTTTTTGTTCTCGGACATTGACCGGCAGTCCACCGCCTTGGCCGGCTACCTGCAAAGCCTGGGCCTGGCCCGGGGCGACCGGGTGGCGCTCATGATGCCCAACGTGCCCCAGTACCCGGTGGCTGTTGCCGCTGTGTTGCGCGCAGGTTTTGTGGTGGTGAACGTCAACCCGCTCTACACCGCGCGCGAGTTGGAGCACCAACTTAAAGACTCGGGCGCCAAGGCCATCGTGATTTTGGAGAATTTTGGCCACACGCTCCAAGCCTGCCTGGCCAACACCCCGGTCAAGCACATCGTGCTGGCCGCCATGGGCGACCGCCTGGGCCTCAAGGGCCTGCTGGTGAACTACGTGGTGCGCAATGTCAAAAAAATGGTGCCCGCCTTCAGCTTGCCCACTGCGGTTCGCTTTAACGATGCCCTGAGCCAAGGCGGCAGCCAACCCTTGACGCGGCCCGAGCTCAGCCCCGACGACGTGGCCGTGCTGCAGTACACGGGCGGCACCACGGGTGTGTCCAAAGGCGCGGTGCTGCTGCACCGCAACGTGATCGCCAACTTGCTGCAGTCTGAAGCCTGGAACACGCCAGCCCTGGTCGGCATGCCCGCGAACGAGCAAATCACCTACGTGTGCGCGCTGCCGCTCTATCACATCTTCGCCTTCACGGTGAACATGATGCTGGGCATGCGCTCGGGCGCCAAGAACATCTTGATTCCCAACCCCCGCGACCTTCCGGCCGTGCTCAAAGAGCTGTCCAAGCACCGCATCCACATGTTCCCGGCGGTCAGCACCTTGTTCAACGGTCTGGCCAACCACCCTGACTTTGGCACCGTGGATTGGTCGCACCTGCGCGTCTCCCTGGGCGGCGGCATGGCCGTGCAAAGCGCCGTGGCCAAGCTCTGGCTGGACAAAACCGGCTGCGCCATCTGCGAGGGCTACGGCCTGTCAGAAACCTCTCCCTCGGCCAGCTGCAACCCCACCACCAGCAAATCCTTCACCGGCACCATTGGCGTGCCCATTCCCAGCACCTGGTTCAAGCTGCTTGACGACGACGGCCATGAGGTGCCCGCAGGCACCACGGGTGAAATCGCCATCAAAGGCCCGCAGGTCATGGCCGGCTACTGGCAGCGGCCCGACGAAACCGCCCGCGTGATGACCGCCGACGGCTACTTCCGCTCGGGCGACATTGGCATCTTGGACGCGCAAGGCTTCTTCAAGATCGTGGACCGCAAGAAAGACATGATTCTGGTCAGCGGCTTCAACGTCTACCCCAACGAGGTGGAAGACGTGGTCGGCAGCATGCCTGGCGTGCTCGAGGCCGCCTGCGTGGGCGTGCCCGACGACAAGCAAGGCGAGGCCGTCAAACTGGTGATCGTGCGCAAAGACCCAGCTCTTAGCGAGCAGCAGGTGCGTGACTATTGCCGCGCCAACCTCACGGGCTACAAGCAGCCCAAGGTGGTGGAGTTCAGAGGCGAGCTGCCCAAAACCCCCGTGGGCAAAATCTTGCGGCGCGAGCTGCGCGACAAGACAGGCGCTTGATCTGGGGCGAGCGGGCAACGGGCATCACCCTGCGCGAACCATCGCCGGTGCTCGGCTTGCCTTTGTAGGAGCTTGCCTGCAAGCGAATCGCGCCGTTGAGCGGGCATTGCCGCAGGCGAACATTCGCCAGCAGGCTGGCTCCTACAAGGAGAAAACGGCATGCATTTGTAGGAGACAAGCCTGCCAGCGAATCATGCCGGGCAACGGGCATCACCTCACGCAAAAATTCGCCGGCAGGCCGGCTCCTACAAGGGGAGCTCGGTTTGTATTTGTAGGAGACAAGCCTGCCAGCGAATCATGCCGTTGAACGGGCATTGCCGCAGGCGAACATTCGCCGGCAGGCTGGCTCCTACAAGGGGAAAACGGCATGTCTTTGTAGGAGACAAGCCTGCCAGCGAATCGTGCCGTTGAACGGGCATTGCCGCAGGCGAACATTCGCCGGCAGGCCGGCTCCTACAAGGGGAAAACGGCATGTCTTTGTAGGAGCTTGCCTGCAAGCGAATCGTGCCAGGCAACGGGCATCACCTCACGCAAAAATTCGCCGGCAGGCCGGCTCCTACAAGGGGAGCTCGGCTTGCCTTTGTAGGAGACAAGCCTGCCAGCGAATCGTGCCATTGAGCGGGCATCACCTTAGGCGAACATTCGCCGGCAGGCCGGCTCCTACAAGGGGAAAACGGCATGTCTTTGTAGGAGCTTGCCTGCAAGCGAATCGTGCCAGGCAACGGGCATCACCTCACGCGACAATTCGCCGGCAGGCCGGCTCCTACAAGGGGAGCTCGGTTTGTATTTGTAGGAGACAAGCCTGCAAGCGATTAGCCCCGGGCAAAATCCAGGCATGACCACCCCCACCCTGCCCCCCTTTCGCCGCTTGGCCATTCTCAGTGCCTTGGTCGACGAGCAGCGCGGCCTCATCGAGCATTTGCAGCAGCGCCACAAGGTAGAGCATGCCGGGCGCCATTTTTGGCTGGGCACACTGGGCGGCACCCCTGTGGTGCTGACGGTCTCGCGCATTGGCAAGGTGTCGGCGGCCATCACGGCCACCTTGTTGATTGAGCGCTTTGGCGCAGACGGCATTGTCTTTACCGGGGTGGCGGGCGGCCTGGGCGACGGCGTGAAGGTGGGCGATGTGGTGGTGGCGCAAGACTTTTTGCAGCACGACCTGGATGTCTCGCCGCTGTTTCCCCGCTACGAGGTGCCGGCCTATGGCCGCAGCCGCTTTGAATGTCACCCCACGCTGAGCCAAGCGCTGGCAGAAGCGGTCCAATCCGCTTTGGCCCAAGGGCTGAGCCACGACTGGGGCCAGGCGCAGCTGCATCGCGGCTTGATCGTGAGCGGCGACCGGTTTGTGTGCGGCGCTGAAGAATCAGCCCACTTGCAAGCGCGTTTGCGAGCCGCCGGCCACGAGGCGCTGGCCGTGGAGATGGAGGGCGCGGCCGTGGCCCAGGTGTGTGCCGACCACGGCCTGCCCTTTGCCGCCATGCGCACCATTTCAGACCGGGCCGACGACACGGCCCACCAGGACTTTGCGCAGTTTGTACAAGCCGTGGCCAGCCGCTATGCCGAGCGCATTGTGTGGCAGCTGCTGGGTGTGCCTCCAGCCGCCCGCGCCTGATGCCGGGCGCGCGAGGCGCACACCTTAAGGCTCCAAGCGCAGCGCCTCCATCTTGCATGTCAGCCCCACTCCAGCGGCCTTGAAAACAAGCCCAGTGGTATTCTGAAAACCATGCGCTTGCTCTCCAAATGGTTGCTCAGTGCCCTGGCCTTGCTCGCCGTGGCCCACCTCTACTCGGGTGTCACGGTGTCCAGCTATGGCTCGGCGCTGCTGGCTGCGGCGGTGTTGGCCACGCTCAACACCTTGGTGCGGCCGCTCTTGGTGTTGCTGACTTTGCCGGTCACCGTGTTGACGCTGGGGCTGTTTTTGTTTGTCATCAACGCCCTGATGTTTTGGGCGGCGGCCAGCTTGCTGGCTGGGCTGGAGGTGCGCAGCTTTGGCGCGGCACTGCTGGGCTCGCTCATGTATTCAGCGCTGCAGCTAGCGATTGAGTCTGTCCTCGATCGCTTGCTCCCGCGCTAAAGCCTGCAGCTGGCGCAGCCGGGTGTCGATGATGGAGGCCTCAATGTGCTGGTTGGCCGCCGCTGGCACGCCCCGGCCTTGGCGCAGCAGCTCTTGCGCGGCCCGCAATCGGTCCACCGCCCCGCTGTAGTCAAACTGCACGGCCCGGCTTTCGGCATCGGCCCGCACCGCCCGCGCGGCCTGGCCCTGCTGCTCCAGCCCTTGCGCCAAGAGCTGCCAGGCCAGGGCATCGCCAGGCTGGCGGCTGATCCAGCTTTGCAAGGCGTCCACCACCTCAGCGCCCCGGCCTGCGGCCAGCAGGGCCTGGGACTGCAGCATCAACCCGCCCCTGCTGGAAGGCTGCAGCCGCACAGCCGCAGCCGCCGCCTCGCTAGGACGCCCGAGCATGAGTTCGACCTCCACGGCCAGCTGCTGCGCGGCCCGTGCAGTTTGCGGCTGCGCGGCGGCCATCCGGCTCAAGCGCTCCAGGTAGAGCTGCGCCGTGGCC
>Ga0247831_1006744_pt1 | contig 13313 bp, 8 predicted proteins | sample LaCruzMarch2015__9_FD_192406 | JGI IMG/M metagenome (GOLD analysis project Ga0247831, IMG submission 192406) | Freshwater microbial communities from meromictic Lake La Cruz, Castile-La Mancha, Spain - LaCruzMarch2015_1m | ecosystem: Environmental > Aquatic > Freshwater > Lake | place: Spain...
GTGAGTAAGAGCGAATGTGAAGCTTACATCTCTCAGTTTTGGTTTGGATGTGTATAGTATTAGAGTAAATGCAACAAATAGAGAATTTACGATTTAAGAAATTAAAATTTATTCTACAACTTTGATGCAACATTGTACATTGCCTGTCCAATCTTTTGTACATGATCCTTTGTTAATTCCTCACAATTAAATGGAGGCATAGTGTACAGTAATTTACCAAATGGGCGTAACCATACACCTTCATTAACTAATTGTTGTTGCACAAGTGCCATTTGATCTCGATCTAACCCTTCATGTAATTCACATACACCAATAGCACCAAGTACACGTACCTCTTTTACAATTGATGTTAATTCAGTCAGAGGTGATAGTGATGTAATTAATGATTTGTTGACAGTACGCACACGTTCCTTCCATGGTGATGATAATAGTAAATTTAATGATGCTAATGACACCGCACATGCTAATGGATTTGCCATGAATGTTGGACCATGCATAAATACACCACCTCCATTGGATATTCCATTTGCTACCCTGTTGGTTGTGATTGTAGCTCCCAGTGTAACGTATCCACCCGTAAGTGCTTTACCAAGACATACTATATCTGGATATACTATCTCACTACTATTAATATTGTTATTGTTATTATCATCATTATCATTATGAAAGTTCTGATCATCATTACTAATACTGCTAGTACCGCTACCTTCTTGTTGTTGGTCATTATCATTATTCACTGAAACTACTACATCAAGTAATGATGACCATGGTTTATACGATTTATAATTCTGCCACCCCCCAAATAATGTACCAGTCCGTCCAAATCCGGTAGCAATTTCATCATATATTAATAATACATTATACGTATTACATAATTGTCGTATTTGTTGTAATAAAGTAGGATGATAGAATTTCATCCCCCCCGCGCCCTGTACTATAGGTTCTAATATAATAGCGGCTATTTCCTCATGATGAGTTTGTAATATCTCTTCTATTTGTGTTAGTGCATTAATTGTATCTGATATAGTTGGACCAGTAGGCGATGGTACAAAGTATTGTGTAGATAATACACCCGAAAACATGGTATGCATTCCATTAATAGGATCACATACACTCATGGCACCGAATGTATCACCGTGATATCCATTTTGCAATGATAGGAATTTATTCTTCTTTTGTATAGTTGTGGTAGTTTTGGATTGATTTTGTTGTTGCTGCTGCTGTGTAGTATTATGCCAATATTGTATCGCCATTTTCATTGCCACCTCGACGGCAATACTACCAGAGTCGCTATAGAATACTTTTGTAAAATGATATTCATTATGCATTTTTTCTAACTGTATGTCTGATAATGATGATAATAATGTACATGTATTGGTAGTAGATGCAGCAGTAGCAGTGCTGGGGGTGCGATAATCATTATTGACCAACTGCAATAACCGCATCGTCAGCTCGACGGCTGGACGATGTGTCAATCCCCCAAACATGACATGACTCATACTATTGTGTATCTGGCGTGTCATCGCCTCGTCTAATATGGGATGACGGTAGCCATGTACGGCAGCCCACCAACTTGACATACCATCGATAAGGCGTCGTCCATCGGCTAATGTGATATGTACCCCGCGTGCACCTTGCACGGGGAAGGTGGGTAAAGGGTCGATCATAGATGTGTACGGATGTAGTACGTGCTGTCTATCGATATGCAGGAGAGCGGTGCATGCCCTTGGACAGGTGGGTGGATCGAGACAGTGACATACGCCGCCAACAGACCGTCTTGCTGCTGGTGAACATGCTGATGCCTGATGTGAAGGAGAGGATGATGATGTGGCGTCGCTGACGTCGTCATCAATTTCGTCGGATCGAGTAGCCGGAGTAGCCACTGTTGCCGACGAAGAAAGGAAGCTGCAACCACACCACCGAGTAGTAGCCGATACCGAGCATCGTCGGACCAATCGGGGAGAAATAATCATGACCCGACGACGATAGTAGGGTGGTAATGAAAATGGTGATGAGTCGTGGACTTTTTGTATCCCGCCAAACAAGGAGTCGTGTCCCATATATTTGAACGGAGGCGATGAGGAATTTTGAAAGGAAGGAATGATCGACGAATGATCGAACGGCATTAAAAAAAGCTAGAAACACGAACTGTCCTTTAAACGTGAACATTTATTTCCAATCTAAGCTCATTTTGATTCATCGATAGGTAGCCAATACCCCATACCATACCCCATACAAATCAAACTGTCTGCAGTATCGGAATGATGAAGTCTGCGCCCATCATCCTCCTATCACTCGCTGCATTATGCGTTACCGCCGCACACGGCATAGACGAAGTTACAGGAAATATACGTGGTAGGAAACTAGTTACTAACAAAACCAAACGTGATGCAGGTAAGAAGACGAAGCAAAAGAAGAAGACCAAGAAGAAGGAAGATGCCATTAATAAACCATCTTTGACGAATCGGATGCTGAATGATGAGAAATATAACAAGGCACGACAAAAACTTGTAAAACGGAGGGAGATTGGTGATAATCTACACAATGTACTCATAAAGAGAAAGACAACAACAACAACAGCAACAACGGCTCAAGGTGATAATGTCAACGAGGACAAGAAGAAAGGTAGATCAACACAAGATGGACGTGAACTAAAGAAGGCCAAGACATTCAAGGGAAGTGACGGCAATTACGATTATTGGGATGATGATGACAACTATGGATATAGTAAGGCAGCCAAGTCGTCAGGTGGTGGTAGGATGGGATCTGGCATGATGACCGACAATGATGATGCCGTCTTTATTGGTGGTGGTGGTGGTGGTGGCTCTGGCAAGTCTGGATACAGTGGTGATTCGGCCAAGGCTGGTAAGATGCGTGATGGTGGTGGAGTAGACTACATGGGTAGTGCTGGTGGCAAGTCAGGTAAATCGGGTGGTGGGACATGTGGCGACTATCACTATGTCGAGGTGACGAATCTATCATATGAGCAAATGTTCTCTGAAATATTCATCATGACAGCGGCACATGAGGTCACTGAACTGCTACCACTGTACATTGTGGGCAATTCGTCGAATCCCGCATTGGCCATGCTTGCTGAGGATGCGGATGCATCAGATATGATGGATCGATACATCGATCGACGTGGCGTTGAACAAGTGAAGATATTTAGTGACTTTGATGAGTTTGGGATTGAAGTTGGTCCATACCTTCCCGGTGGTGCCACGGCAAAGTTCAAGATCAACACAGCTGGACATGGTGAACGTTTAACAATTGCTGTTGGTTTGCCATTCACGAACGATGGTGTAGTTGTCTTGCAGGGTGCAGAGATATATGATGGAGCTGACTATCTCATCCCTGCTTTAGATGCTGGAGTTGAGGCGAATGTCCATACATGTTGGTCAGTTGCCGCCTCGAAGGATGACTTTCCTGCCAACGCTGCATGCGCCACCGACGAATTGTCGGATGAGAACTCGAATGACCTACCCGGTGAGGGATTTGTTCACATGCACCGTGGTTTCCAAGACATTGACACCAAGGAAGAGTTCGAGGACCTGTTGTTATTCCCAGAGTGTGAAGATATTCTTGATAAAGAAAAACTTGATGGAACTGAACGATTTGCAAATTACTTTTATGAGGTTGGATTTGACGATGATTTACTTCTATGCGGGGATGATTATCTTGGCACCATCGATCCAGGCTTTGGTGTTGGTGGTAGGCCAAGTGGGTACTGCCGTAATCCTCGAGACGATGAAGATTTCCTTGACGTTATTAATACCCTTGATGACTTCCTGGATAATCGTTACACAGAGCATGCCAAGGACAGTACAGACTTTGACGATTTTTGTGCAGCCATCACAGAAGAGAACAAGGAGATAGAACAAGCATTCGTCCAACTAGAACCTTACCTTTTCGATTGGCGTAACGAGTTAATGCATGTCAAAATCCATTGCGGTCATAACGGCGAGGGTTTGCTCAGAGACTCGCTACATCCAAATGCCGGTGGCAATGCCGGGCTCAACAACGGACTCAACAACGGGCTCAACAACGGGCTCAACGGAGGGCAAGGGTTTAACAACGGGCAGAATAACGAGCTGGCCAATGTGAAGCAAGAGCTGGAAAAGTTAAAGCAAGAGCTCGACAAGGTGAAAGAGCCACGAGTGGGAGTACTAGAGGTCGCTGGTACGATACCATTTGAGCAGCTAGTAAATGGCACTAAATCAAAAGCTGGACCTTAACGTGCTGTTCCAACTAGATACAAATCATTTAATTTATTTTATCGGCAAATCGATAATTTCATTTGTTTAAATACTGTAAGAGAATGTTGGGAAAAAGAATCATTAGACTAATTATTGCACAGTACAATACAGAAACAAATGGTAGTATTTTCTTTCACATCTCGTGATTGTTTGACAATGAATTAGTACGACATTGCTCACTGCATTACTTTTCTTATATTCTGGAGTAAAATGTCATCATTTAATCATAAAATATTAATCTCTCTCTTCCTTACACTACTCTCCATAGATAGTGCTCACTCGTCCATTTCACCTCCATTTACAAATATGCAATTGCACCATTAAAACGAAAGTCAACAATCTTCCAATTCAATTCCATCTTCTCTTCATTATATTCACGTTGGAATGCCACAACGTACGAGTTGGCACGTATATCATCCTCGCTGCCCTCGACTATGTCCCCCAATTCCTCATCCATGTACGTTCTACTACTGCTAGTCCCCCTATTTTCTTTATCCACTTCCTCTTTTATATCCTCATTATTTGTTTCCTTCTCGTCCTTACTAGTGCTACTACTGCTACTGCTACTGCTACTACCAGCAGTAGTAGTAGTGGTATTGCTTGCTGTCGTAACTACCTTCTTCCGAACACAATGTATCTGTTGACACATAAAATGTAATAATATAATCGGATCACTCCCCCGTTCGACATTGACGCTACTACCCTCCACCTCACATGCCAATATTTCTGCATTCATTATTGCCAACACGTTCGTATCCATCTGTACACCCTCTTTCTTACGTGCGCGTACCTCAGCGGCGAGTCGGTTATATACCGCCTCCCCCAACCACGGTTTTAATTCCGTTATCCGACCCTCTAGGAATAATTTCATAATTTTGGGCAGCGTATAATCGACTACGTCGCGTTTCCAATTTTCCAACGTGAATTCCGGATCTAATATTCGTAATTGTTTAGATGCGATGGCAAATTCGCTCTCGGCCGTTAACGTATCATAGACCGAACTTGCACGATATACCCATGGATTTTGGGATGTTTCCCATGCCTCGGCGGCATCTTCTTTTATAGTTTGTATTTTTTGTGTCGTATTGGTAATGTGATCCCTGGCACCACTTTCTTCATAGACACGTTCGGTACGATCGAGTATGTCAGATATAATAGGCGTGTCACGTAGACGACGTTGCATACGTTCCCATGCGGTAAGTTGTTCTATTGGATCAATTAGCATAATGTCACGAGATCCAGCGTATGATTCATATTTGTCAGCGGCAGCATCATCATTGGCATAATTGGGTGCAGTATTACCATCCGAGTTCGTTGGGTGGACTGTACCAATTTTTTTATTTATATCCTTGGCCTGACCTGAGGCGATTAATTCCTCCCATGTTTGAGATAATGTGTCAAGAAAGTTTGATCCAATGGATGATAGTTTTTCTACGTATGGATTGTTGCCATCATCGCTACTACTGGTGGATGATGCACCTTCAGCTCCATTGTCTTTGGATTCCCCTTTTAAGCGCTCGATGGATTCTCGTAAATCCTTCTTCTTGGTAGTCGTTGTCGTCGTCGTCGCTGTCGGATTATCCTGCGACGAAGATGCAAAGAGCCGCGACGCATACAGACATGTTTCATTGAGCACATGTTGTTGTTGTAGATGTCGGGAGTAGTTTGTTGTCAGAGGAGTATAGTCAGTGCACGATGGAAAGGCAGTCGAGGCGTTTGACTTATGATGATGATGAAGCAGACAAAGCGACGACGTGGATGGCCGCCGCGATGACGGCAATGAAGAACAAAAGAATGGTGAGGATATAGTTGACCCCGTAACAGAGCGCGATATCCGCCAAGGAATTGAGGATACCACCATCGTCCTGCGGTCGTGTTCGATTCCAAATGAAAAATAATGTTGCGGGAAGAGGTGGGAAGGCCAGACGGATCTCCCCAAACACCTGATTTTAGATTTTAGGGACGCACAAAAACACCACCGCCAAATATTTATGTAGAGTCCTAGGTATGAGTTGCCACTGCTGGATGTGCGGCTACTGATGCTGTGTAGTACGAAATCTAACTTGCACCACATCAACATAATATGTCATCCTCCTCCTCCTCCTCATCGTCATTGCTGGCTGCTACAGTAAAAGCTTCATCCTCAGCAGCAGCAACATCTTCATCATCATATCAACAACAACAACAGCAACAGCATCAAACACCGGAATCGAAAAAAGAAGAATTTCGTAAATATTTAGAACGTTCTGGTGCAATCGATGCATTAACAACGGCATTGGTGGGCTTATATGAAGAGAATGATCGACCGTATAATTCAACCACCTACATACATAAATGTTTATCTTCGTCTGTGGCAGCAGCAGCTGCTGTGGGAGGGGGTGCTGGAGGAGGCGGAAATAATGAATTATTATCATCACCGTCTTCGTCGTCTGCTGCCGATGTTGTTAATAACAATAATGGAGGTGGTACTACTACAAATAATCAAGCCGCGGCAGCACAGCAGCAGCAGGCGGTCGAGTATGACAAACTAAAAAAAGAAAACAAGGACTTGCGCAATCAGGTGAAAGAATTGAATAAAACTATTGAAACATTAAAGGCGAATTTGAAACATTCACGGGAGGAAACGAGGAAGGCTAACAACACAAACGAAGTGTGTAAAAATTGAACGAATGAAAGAAATATGAACATACATACGAATCTCAATGCACACGGAGAGAGTGGTGGTTGTAGGAATATGAATACGTATAACGACATTGAAGGTATCCTGTTGTTCTTTTTTACTCTCTCTTTCTCCTCATTTTGGTACTCACATAGGTTTCAACACGGATTCTTCTGTACAACCTGGCTGGCTGGGGGGGGGAGGAAGGCATTGTGCTGACGAGCAATATGTATATACATGAATATATATCTACATAACACTAAAAGATAATAATAAAGAGCATAATTTATTTTGTCGTGGGGGTACATGTGCTTTTAAAACCTACATTGGGTCAAAACTTCGACGTTTTCAGCCTCCACCAATTGGTACAGCACACACATGTGTTCTGTGTGTGTTTGTTTAAGATGGAGTGTCAGACTTGACGATAAAGCACCACAAATGCCAAATGACCAATCCGTGTATCAAATTCTACATATCTATTCTCAAAATGAAGCTGCTCATTCCAATCCCCTCCACCGTCGTAGGCACATTGTGCTATCGCGATCTCATCGCCGTCACAAAGTTCAATTACTTCTTGAAAGTAATGACAGTGTCTGTGCGGTGAAAAAAATAAAAAAGGAATCATTCGTGAAAGCCTGATGGGAAAAAAACACAAGTCTTCAAATCTCTCCTTTCATCTTACCTTCCCTTCATATCGAGAGATTCTGGCGTAATAGAAATTGCAACAGGGACACTGTTCTTCAATAGACTAAGTACATATCCCCGATGTAATGGAGGAAGTGAACCCATTACGAGAACAGTAACCGACGATCTAGTATTTGCATTGTTGCCGTTGCTTGCATTGTTGCCGTTGTTTGCATTGGTGTTGTTGCTGTTGGCCATCATTTGAAAGTTGTTATTCGTTAGACATCCTCGCCAAATAAGTCGATGTCCATCAATATCAAACAAACTTGGTTTGGACCGAGTCCCACCCTTGCCTTGTCCAGGTGGGGCTGATACTGATCTTGTATGGAACCATTTAACCTCACGTTTGTTTAGTGAACGTACAGTCCCAATCATGTACCGATCGACTTCGATTTGAATAATGTGGAACGAAAAGTTGATATTCATAAATAAGGGGGTTGGACAAAAGAATAAGATACTGAGAGAAATAAAAGGAGTACAACAAGAACACTTTTGCATCTTGTTCATACCTTCCATAATTCCATCATCAAGGAGAAGACAACTCAAACTTTGTGATACTGCCGAGCAGAATGGTCCCACCTCTGTCCCCTCTGGGTGTAATCGACAATCACCAGTAGCAGTAATACTAAGCTCAGTTCCGGCCTGTGGGACATGTACAACATCATTAAACATGGCATTCTCACTTAATATTGATAAGTCAGCCCACTCTAATCGTGGCTTGTCCTCAAAGACAAAGCCTACGGCATGTAACAGTCTTCCGCCGACTGATCGGACAGAAAGCTGTGCCCGATGTCCCTCAATGGGACCACCACTCAATACTGAATCAAAGGTCGCATCACGACGACACCCCAATGCGACACGTCCAAGTAATAGGTAGTGACCAGGGTGTGGGAATTGTATAATCGATGAATGTGAGTGTAATACTGGATGGAAGGGTGTGGGATGAAAGTCATTTCTGGGACTTAGCCAACGTGCTGTACGAGTAAGCGATCGATCGAATTCCTCTGCCTCACAGTCAAGTTGATTCTGAAATGAATCATCATTGGCAAAGTTGTCATCATGGTTGTTGCTGTTGGAAGTTGGTGTTTTTCCTCGGGATGTAGGAGATGTGGGTCCACTACAGAGGCCTCCTCCTAAACCACCTCCCAATCCCTGTCCGTCAATGCCAATTCCTCCTCCTCCTACTCGTCTTGTTTTGTCCAATAGCAAACTGGCATCAATATCATCGGGTGATAACTTCAATCGTTCATACCTTGCCATAGTATTACCATAAACCTTCACAAGTGTTAAACTATTCACAAGGTCTGGTGGGGCATTATCAGGGAACGGGGCACGTTCACGTGATATATCATCATTCATAAAGCTAACACTAAGTATATCACCGGCACGTAAACTAACAACATCTACACCACAGAATGTGGCAAATACAGGATCTTCATTAGTCACTTCTTCCTCGGTACGGTAATCCCATAATCCCGCACGGAGTAAAGGAAAGTGTGTTTGTGATTCATCGACTGAATCCATCACAGCCTGAAGGGGTGCTTCAATGTTAACAGTAACAAAGTAATCCTCTTCTAATTCATTACTACGTCTCGAAACACTCCCACCTCCCTGTGATTCGGCATTATTCATATTTGTATCATCCTCCTCATCATCGTCATCGTGGTTATTATTGTGATTATTTCCATGACTATTGCGTCTATTATTACTCCGCGTGGCGGCTCTACCACCTCGTGTAACACGTCGTCCCTCCTCCTCCTCTTGATCCCATTTAATACGTGCTAATGGACTTGGTAATGCTGCCGCAAGCCGTAGTAATAGCAGGTATGACCCATCCTGTCCCACAATCATACTAGACGTGTGTTTGGGATGTGGTTTTAATATATCTGGATTACCATACTGTTGTGACCATGACCAATATTTGTATGGTGGCAATTGATCATCACCTCGTATGACGGATTCATCATCGTCATCATCAATTTCATCCTCTACTTCCTCTTCTTCTTCTTCAACGTCCTCTTCTTCTTCTTCATCATCATCGTCTTCCTCTTCGTCATTGTCACTGTGATTGTCATCCTCGTCAACATCCTCCTCATCGTCATTATTGACATGATCAGCTTCTTCCTCGGCAAGAGCAGCAGCAGCAGCAACCGCATTATTGTTGTTGTCCTCCTGAGGAAGATTAGGTTCATGTGGCTGTTGTTGTTGCTGCTGCTGTCGTCGTCGATGATGATTCCGTGACAGGCACCGTCCAGCAACACGTCCCCATCCACAATCTACAAATACAACCTTACGTCCAATAGTTACTGCATCAATTTCATGCACTAATTCCTGTAATCCATAATAATCTGCCTCGGTACGTAACCGGCGCAATCGATCAATACCATCAGTATTTGTATGTTGTTGTTGCGTAAAAACACCTCCACCATTACTACTGCCTAGCATTGATGACGATGACGACGACGATGAGCAGAGCAACGGTTTTAAAAAGTCGGACCCACCCCGCAAGTACCGCAGCACGTCCCCGAAGGCATCCCCGTCCCTATCGATAAATACCCGACCATCGGCATCGGTCAGGCAGCCGCCGCTGCATGCCCCCACGAGCCATCGGTCCGTCATCATGGTTTCTAATAGCGGCAAGGACGTACGGACTACGTCATACGGGTGTCCGCCGACATTAAGACGGAGCAGACGATGATTATTCTTGTCCAGTATGATTCGACTGCTTGGACTACTGCCGTTGCTGCCATTATTACCATTACTGCTACCGCCGCTGCTGGTGGCCGTTGCGGTGTTGTTGCTAGGAAGAGTCGTCGATGTCGATGCGTTCGAATTAGTCCGTGATCGTTTCCGAGCCGAGGAGGAGGAGGAAGGTAAGCCACTTCTTTCACCAACGCTGTCATTTTTGCTATCATGGTTCATTGGAGATATCTTATTCTACCTATCGTACTTTGACAACAGATAACCATCCCACCGGAGGGCTGTTCTATGGCTGTGTGTTCGCGAAAAGATACTCCCTTCTGACTACTTACAGACCATGTGCCCGAATCCTCCCTCTTCTCCCGTCTTCTGAATCTTCGTTTCTTCAGCATGTTGGTCGCTTGCTCTACAGAAACAATCAACACATCCGACGTTTCACGACTACGACGACGACGTTGAAGACACCCACACATCCAACCACATTAAACCTAACAAGAACCCCCACCTCCAACCAACCCTAATATGGATATCACTGAAGTACTGTGATCCTTCTCCCTCCAATCCATTCTTGACTTCATCAACCCACTTGAGAATCAGTCATACAGTAACAACCCTGGCAATGTTGGCAGCAGCAGAGCCAATGCAGATAATTCATGCAGCAGGCAGGTCAAATCCGATTTTGCCGCTTGTGAGTGAATACTGAAGGACAACTTGTTTTTTTCCATAAGGCGATTCGAACCCAGGCCTTTCGCCTTTCCTGTCTGTCGCATGTCTCACACACAAAACACACACCAAATAAAGACTTAAGCGAATCCCGACTACCCTCCCCCCCCTATCGAATGCAACCCTAAACAATCGGGGCTTTGAATGCCTCACCCTAACATCGGGGCAGCTGTGTGCAGTACCCTACTGCCCTACTACCCTACCCCTCTACGAATATGACCCTAAATAATCGGGTCTGCGAATGTCTCACCCTAAATTGGGGCAGCCCCGTGTACCCTAACGTTAATGCATCCGTGTGTAGTACCCTAACGTCGGGGGGGGTAAAAAATGAGGCGTTGCTTCGCTATGGCCAAAAAGACAACCAACTCCCACCGCAGCGTTGCTTTCAAACGTAGTAATGTTCACACAAACAGACACACTTACCGTGCCACGCTGCAAAACAAAAGCATTGGATTTAATAAAGAGTGAAAAATAATCCTACTGTTGGATTAAGCAAAGGACTTTTCATGTGCCACTACCGATGATTCAACTTTTAAATTACCACGACCGCTGTCAAATGTCTTTTAAAGTACCCAAAAACGACCGTTATTGGGCTTTTGTCTAGTGCAGCACCAAGCGTTTTGTTTTTATGCCCATTTCTTTTAAATTGCCATTTCGTGTGAATAATATGGCTTTTAGTTTACTGTTTTTTCTAGAGTATCCCTTTTAAATTACCGTGCATTGCTATATCACTTTTAATTTACCTGTTCCATATTTTGTCGCTGATTCCTAAAATTCGCGATCCAGTCATGAGTCATGAGTACCGTGCCCATGTTGCATTTAAATACCTGTTTTGTTTGGGTAAGTTTCTTTTAAACTGCCCGTTCCTTTAGCATCTACATAAACTGTACATACGTAAATGAGAAAGAAAATTTTGGCGGGAACACCAAGGTCAACCCCCGAAAAAGAATACTCCATACGAATTAACAGTTTATCAATCCTACCTATCTAATACCTACACTCCGCACAGGTAATACAAGAAAAAACTCGAGAAAGTACACGGCAGTATTTAGAAGTATAGTGCATCTTCTTTGCCACATTTAGGGTTACGAATTTTTAGTTCTATTTAGACGCGTGACATCCTCTTCTACTATTCCTACGTACAATTCTACGGGACCCTTGCGCCCTATTTATTTTGGTTTTCGTCGTGCGACCATGGCGTCGAGCGGCGTCGGCCATATCATGGGCTGTGGTGGTCGTATGCCCTCGACCCAGCAGATTGCCGTGACCCTGACACCATGCGCGGCGCGCCGATGTGCTGGGTCAAGGGCATACGACCACCACAGCCGGAGAAAATTGACGCTGATGGTACCACATTTTTGGTGACTTTTTTAATGGTATTATAATAGACATTAAACAATTATGACTAATAAATTGACACATTAATTAACCATTATACTACTCTAAATTAATTCTAATCATTCCACATTGTCCTTGGCAGTGTCGATTGCGTCTTACTTTCGTCGCAGGGTCTCTCTCTCCTCCTCCTCCATGATCTAATGACAGAGCGAGGTGAGGTCACGTCCCGAACCCTTCATTTTCACCCTTTCACCAGCCACCATTTGCCTAATATATGATGACGCCCATGTTTCCGACCAGGGGTGTCATATACCAAACTGACCGGAAGGGAGTGCTTGACCTTCCTTATCAATAAGACGCGATTATTCGCACGGCGGAGGGTGTGGTAATGGAGGTGCATGAAAGAAGTTCGACAAATTTGAGTTTTTGCAAGACAAATCTACTGGAAATATGGCGCACTTAAGTGATGATGCACCCAACCAACACCAGGAGTGTTGTATATCGATGTGACGAGAAGCGGCTTGTCTAAATGACTGTGAACTCTCCTGGGCCGGTCGTATGGAGACACTTAATGAATTAATGGTGACTGTTGGGGTCGGGGTTTCCTTTTTTTTCGTGACTTATGGGGTGCGTCAAAATAGGTCTAAAAGTCGTAGATTCGTTTCTTAACTCGTTTCTGAATCTTCTTTCACGCAAGCATCATTATTGGTAATTTTTTTTTGTTAGGAAGGAGCCCCAAAGCTGCCGTGCATCACGTCAGAAGAAAAGCGGGAAGGGAGAAGAAAGAATCTGGAACTTCTAACTACTTCTTGACGCATTTCCATTGGAGTTGAGGGATTTATGCTTACTACAGATTTCGGAACGTTTGTCCTTTTACCCCCCTTTTTAAAAACGTACCTAGGTAGAAAAAAACTTACCCTAGGTACGTTTTTCCAGACCTCCCGTACCCATAT
>Ga0247831_1006747_pt1 | contig 13310 bp, 12 predicted proteins | sample LaCruzMarch2015__9_FD_192406 | JGI IMG/M metagenome (GOLD analysis project Ga0247831, IMG submission 192406) | Freshwater microbial communities from meromictic Lake La Cruz, Castile-La Mancha, Spain - LaCruzMarch2015_1m | ecosystem: Environmental > Aquatic > Freshwater > Lake | place: Spain...
CTGGCCGATCTGCATCACGCCTTCTTCGACGCCGCATTTGGCGACGCCGACCACCCACGTACCGTTCTGGTAGGCACCTGCCTGCATCGACAGCTGGTTGTGGAAGTTCGACAGCGCATCGTGCCCCGGCGCCGGCGGATTGTGCACCGGCGTGTTGTAGCCGAGCAGCACCATTTCCACGCCCTGCAGCCCCATCACGCGATAGGTCTCGGGCCAGCGCCGGTCATTGCAGATGCACATCCCCATGATGCCGCCGAGTGCGCGCGCCACCGGAAAGCCGAGGTTGCCGACCTCGAAATAGCGCTTCTCCAGGTGCTGGAATTCGCGCCAGGGCTCGTGCTCGGCGTGGCCCGGCAGATGCACCTTGCGATACTTGAGCGCGACGTGGCCGGCGTTGTCGACCAGGATCGACGTATTGAACCGCCGCGTGCGGCCCTCCTCGTGCACCAGTTCGGCGAAGCCGAGCACGAACGCCAGGCCGAGACGCTTCGCCTCGCTGAACAGTGGCGCCGTCTCGTTCGACGGCATCTCCCGCTCGAAGTATGCGTCGATGTCGTCCTGGCTCTCGAAGTACCAGCGCGGGAAGAACGTGGTCAGCGCCAACTCCGGATAGACGATCACATCGCAGCCATGCCTGTGCGCCTCGCGCAGCAGCGCGAGTTGGCGCTCGACGACCTCGCCGCGCGTCTCGGCGCGAGCGATCGGCCCCATCTGGGCGGCGGCGACGGTGACGATGCGGCTCATGACGTTGCTCCGTCGTTGTGCTTGCTTGAGGACTCGAGACATGAACTTGGCGAGACCACCTCGGCCGGTGTCCGCCCGACGATGCGCATGTAGATCTCGGGGTCGGTGGCGCCCTCCGTACCGATCACCAGCACGCGCGACGTGGCATCGAGCCCGAGCACTGCGCGGAGATCCTCGCGATCCGCCAGCGCCATCAGCGCACCTGCCGCGCCGCCACTGCACTCGCCCGCGACGATCGCCGGATCGCCGTCGACCGGTGACGCCAACCGCCGCATGCCCGCCAACGCCCAGTCGTCGTCGATGACGATCGCACCGTTCGCGCCCGTCGCCAGCACCTCCCAGGCGAGTTCCGAGACCTCGCCGCACGCGAGCCCCGCCATCACGCTGTCGATGTCGCCGGTCACGTCCGCGCGGCGGCCGGCCCGGAGGCTCGCCGCCACACACGCAGCCTGCACTGGCTCCAGCACGATGAATTTCGGCCGACGCGCCCCCAAATGCTGCCAGAACCTGGCGCAGATCGCGCTCGCCACGCCGCCGACCCCCGCCTGCACGATCACGTGCGTCGGCGGCTCGGCTATCTCTTGCACGATCTCCTCGGCGATCACGCCGTAGCCGTAAGTGATATCGGCTGGCACCTCGCGATAGGTGGCGGTTGCGGTATCCTGCACCACGTGCCAACCGTTCTTGGCCGCTTCGGCGAACGCATGCCGCACGCTGTCGTCGTAGCCGCCCGCGACGCGCACCACCTCGGCGCCGAACGCGGCGATGGCCGCCCGCCTGCCCTCGCTCACCGTCTCGTGGATGACGATCACCGCCTTGCAGCCGAACATGCGTGCGCCCCACGCGACCGAGCGGCCGTGATTGCCGTCGGTCGCCGAGGTGATCGTGATGTCGCAGACGGCCTCCGCGTAGCGCCCTGCCGCGAAATCGGCTGCGGTCGCTGCCTCGGCGATGCCGCGCCGCTTCAACTCTCGCGCCAGTACCCGCGCCACGGCATAGGCGCCACCGAGCGGCTTGAAGCTCGCGAGCCCGAAGCGGCCGGCCTCGTCCTTGTAGAGAACGGCGCCGAGCCGAACCTCGCGCGCGAACGCCGGCAGCGCCACCAGCGGCGTCGGCGCATAGCCCGGCCATGTGGCGATCTCGCCATACGCTGCAGTAAACCCCGCGCACGACAGCGCCGCCTCGAGGGTCGCGCCATAAGGAGCAGCGGGTCCCGCCGCTTGCGGGTTGGCGAGCGCCATCACGGATGCCGTCACGCTCGAGCTCCTTCCCACCTTTAGCAACTCGTCCCGAAATTCACGCGCCGCGCCGAAGCCTCCACACGGGCAATGGCGAGCCTAAACGGCGACTGGGCCTCGCACAATTGCAGCAGATGCGTCTGGTGTTCGAGTTGGCCGCGGTGGTCAGCAGCCATGCACCGATAATGGCGCTGCCAGCAGCGAAAACTCCGCCCCCTGTCGCCCATGGCCCACAGGGCGCACGCGAAGCCCCGCCCAGGTCTTCTATGTGCCGCCGGTCCGGGGTATGCACACACGCGCCGTAGCTGGCGTTCCAAGGAGGCCTGCCATGCGTCCCGACATCACGCGTCTCGACCTCTCGCGTCCCGATTTCTTTCGCCTGGACTTGGCGAAAATGCTCGCCGCCGCACTGCTCGCCTGCGTCGGCTTCACGGCCATCGCCACCGCCGCGACTCCGGAAGGCCGCCGCGATTTCCGTGATCCGCTTCCCAGCGCCGCCCGCGATGTCGCCGAGAAATGGCCGAAGACGATCGACGAGTTCCTCGCCGGGCGCTACCTGCGGCGAGCGGACGTCGTGCTCACCAGCCGCAAGAACGACCTCGCCTCGTATCTGATCCGCACCGCGACCAACTCGCCGTTCTCGCATGCCGCACTGGTGTTCACCGGGCCGCAGGTGGAACTCGGCTACTCCTCGACGTTCGTCATCGAAGCCGGCACCAGCGGCGTCGATCTTGCGAGCATCAAGGGCTATGCCGCCGACAAGAGCGTGTTCTTCGCCATCAAGCGGTTGCGCCAGCCGTGGTTCGATCCCGAGAAGCAGTCGCGCGTGCGCGGCCTGCTGCTCGATAACATCAAGTCGGAATACAACTACTCGGCCATCTTCAGAATTCTGCGCGAGATCTGGTTCGGCGTCGAGCGCACCATGCGCGGCAAGGAGCAGGCGGTCGAGAATTTCCGCGCCCGTGACTGGGACCGTCCCAACACCTTCATCTGCTCTGGTCTTGTGCAGTTCGGCTTCGTCGAAGCGATCACCGAAGCGATTCTCGCGCGAAGGCTACCGCCGACCGCGCTCAACGACGTGGTGTTCTCGAAGGCCGCCCAGGAACGCCTGGTGCCTCCCGAGATGTGGAACGACGCGCCGCCGGACCTGATCGAGTCCGTGATCCCCGAAGTGCGTCGCACGCTCGCCGCCGACCTCGAAGCCACGACGCCCGAAGACATTGCACAGAGCGACATGCTCGAGTGGCTCTACTTCGTCCAGAACGGCATGGTCCATCGGGTGAACAGCTACGACGACGTCAGGAAGCTGATCCGATAGCCGTTCCCGACGACGCGGTGGCCGGCGGTTCAAACCCCGCCGGCGCCAGTTCGAATCGCTCGAACAGGAAGCCCGGCGCCACCGTGCAGCCGACCAGCGTCCACGCGCCGAGCGAGCGGGACTGTTGCCAGTGCCCTGCCGGCACCACCGCCTGCGGACGCGCGCCGGCCCGAAGGTCCATGCCAAGCGTCATGTGGCTGACCTCACCCGCACTGAACAGCGCACCCGCGTCTCCGGCGATCGACAGCCTGAGCGGCGCACCTGCATACCAGTGCCACACCTCGGCCGCGTCCACCCGGTGCCAGCGCGACACCTCTCCGGCCCGTAACATAAAGTAGATCGCGGTCGACGCCGCGCGGCCACCAACCCGCCCGTCCGCTGCGACGGAATCGCGGAACGTCTCGCGATACGCGCCGCCCTCCGGGTGCGGTGCGAGTCCGAGCAGCGCCACGATCTCGTCGGCCGTCATCTTCACCGGTCGCCTCCACGCGGCGGCGGCTCGAACGCCTTGAAGGCGTCGTCGAAGCCGCCATGCCAGCGCGACAGCGCCGGGCGATCCTCGGTCACGTCCATCGCCGACCAGATGATGCGCTTGCGATCGATCGCCTCGTCGACCTCGCCGTCCGGGCAGACGATGTAGAAGCTGCCCTGCTCGACGCGCGGCATCATGTAGTCGATCACCTGCTCCGGCAGCCACGCGCCCGCCGTGTGCTCACGCTTGCCCGTCGTCGTCCAGCCGGGCACCAGCAGGTGTGCCCTGACGCGCTCGCCGGTCGCCTTGCGGAGATGATGCGCGAGCTGCTCGCTGTAGCTCTTGAGGGCAGCCTTCGTCGCATTGTAGGCAGCGTTGCCCGGCGGATTGGTGATGCCCTGCTTGGAGCCGGCGACGATCACCGTGGCGCGGTTCTCACCGGCGATCATCGCCGGCACGAACGCGTCGACGGTGTTGACCACGCCCCACAGGTTGACCTCGAACGCCTCGCGCCAGTGTGCGATCTCCCCCAGCACCCCACCGCCGACGCGGGTGACGGCATTGGCCATCAGCACCGCCGCAGGCCCATGATCGCGCTGCAGGCGCCCTGCAAGTTCAAACAGCGCCTCACGGTTGGTCACACTGAGCGGCGCCACCACCACGTCGGACCCACCGCCGGCCTCGCGCACAGCTACGGCCGCCGCTTCGAGATCGTCCGACGCCAAGTCGACCAGCACCACGCGCATGCCCAGGCTGGCGAAACGCAAGGCAGCCGCCCGCCCGATGCCGAGCGCCGCCCCGGTGATGACGGCCGTTCCGCCGCGCGCGAAAATCTGTGACATGCCGGATGACCGCCTTGCTCGCTCAGCCGCGCTCGATGGCTCAGCCGCGGTTCTTGCGCTCGCGAAGTTCGCCGAACACCTGCCAGTCCTCGGCCGTCTCCATGCCGAGACGTTGCCTGATGGCCGCGCTATTGACGCGCAGGAACGGGTTGGTCGCGAGTTCGAGATCGAGCCTGGTCGGCAGTGTCGGCTTACCCTCGGCCCTGAGCGCGTCGACCAGCTTCGCGCGCGCCTGCAGCGCCTCGTTCTCCGGCTCGATGGTCAGCGCAAACCGCGCATTCGACGCCGTGTACTCGTGGCCGCAATACAGCATCGTATCGCCCGGCAGCTTCGAGAGCTTGGCGAGCCCGCTCCACATGTCCGCCATCGAGCCCTCGTTCACCCGCCCGCAGCCGAGCGCGAACAGCGTGTCGCCGACGAACGCCACCTTGGCGGCGGGCATCCAATAGATGATGTGGCCCTTGGTGTGGCCCGGCGTCTCGATCACCGTGACATCGAACGAGCCCCACTTGAACGTATCACCCTCGGCGACCGCCTCGTCGATGCCCGGGATCTTCTGCGCTTCTGAGAGCGGGCCGACGATATGGCAGCCCGTGTCGCGCTTAAGCTCCAGATTGCCGTCGGTGTGATCGTGATGGTGGTGGGTCGTGAGAATGTGCGTCAGCTTCCAGCCCTTGGCTGCCAGTGCCGCCTTCACGTCCGCAGCGCTCGGCGCATCGATCGAGGCAACGACGCCGCGTTCGCCATCGCGGATCAGAACGCCGTAGTTGTCGGAGAGGCAGGGGAACTGGTGGATCTCCAAGCCTGCTGTCTGATCGACCATGTCGCGCACCTCACTGTTCGCCAATATCGTGGCCGCCGATCCCGCATCTGCCGCCAGCCAAACGCAACAGCCAAACCGTAGCAGCCAAGGAGCCAATTGCAACAACGTGTTGGCTGGCCCGTCCGTTGCAGCCCTCCGTTGCGAGAGGGGTTGCTTTGCATGCGCCGTCGCGCCACTTAGGCTCGAGCAGTGCCGGACCCCGCCCATGCACCTCGACGTCTCCGAGCTGCGCGACTTCTACGCGCGCCCCCTGGGCCAGACCGTGCGCCGGCTGCTGACGCACCGCATCCGCGCGCGTTGGGGGCGGCTCGACGGCGGCACGCTGATCGGGCTCGGCTTCGCCACGCCCTACCTCGGCGCGTTCCGTGGCGAGGCGCTCCGCATCGGCGCGCTGATGCCCGCCGAGCAGGGCGCGCTTGTCTGGCCACGCACCGAGCGCGGCCCCTGCCAGACCGCCCTCGTCGACGAACATCACCTGCCGCTGCCCGACAACTCGGTCGACCGACTGCTCGTCGTGCACTGTCTGGAGACGGCGGAAGGTGCCCGCCCGCTGCTGCGCGAACTGTGGCGGGTGATGGCGCCCGAGGGCCGCCTGATCCTCATCGTGCCGAACCGGCGCGGCGTGTGGGCCCGCCTCGAAGCCACCCCGTTCGGCCACGGCCGGCCATTCTCGCGCAGCCAGCTCGAGCGCATGCTCGCGGAAGCGCTGTTCACGCCGCTCGACGTCTCCTGGGCGCTGCACATGCCGCCCGTCGAGCGCGCCGTGGTGCTGCGCTCCGCCACCACCTGCGAGCGCGTCGGCGCCCGCTTCGCGCGCGGCCTCGGCGGCGTCGTCATCGTCGAAGCCCGCAAGGAACTGGTCGCCCCGCCCCGCGGCACCCTGGTCCCCGCCGGCATCCGCGCCTTGGGCGGCCTCATCACCGTCCGCCCGACCGGCGCGCGGCGGGAGTAGGGGGTTGAGGCCGGCGCACATCGACGCTAGTCGCCTAAGCTCGAAACCCGTCGTCCGCTGCTGTTGACTGCGGACCAGGGGGCTAGGTGCTCACGTTGCCATATCGGTATCGTTAAGGTCGAAGCCTGTGGCGGTCTAACCGACAGCTTATTCCGCTCGATGCTCGATTGACGTTGTGCAGCTGTTCCATGTTGAGATGGCCGCGTTTCTACAGAGGTTTTATCGGTAGTTCCGGCTGGCGCACGATTAGGCTCGAATCGCGCACAACGCCGAGCCGACTACTTGTGATGCCGCGAGCCACCGATGTGCCGACAATTTCGCTCCAACGGCTTGCGGTCATCGTGATCTTCAAGCCGGTACCGACACCTCCGACGACGAACACCGACGGAAGCGGATCTGGTAGATCCATGGCGGCGACGAAGACGTCGAATCCGCCTACCTTAGGGAAGTGACTGCCCCAACGGCGAGCGCCGCAATCGTCGCAGCGCCAGCCGCCCATGGGGCGATCGCGAATGGCCACCGGCGCAACCAACGGTGGACCCGTGACTTCGAACCAAGCGCGATGCGTCTCAGATTGCCATGTATCCGGCTCGGCGCTGTCGTAAGGGGTTTGGTCAATTGGTCTCGGTCCTAGCGCCACTCGCTCGCTCGGCGACTGTGCGTCGAGAAATGACTGAGAAACGAGTGGGAGAGTTGCCGAATGAGGAGCTGAGAAGAAGCCGGCACTAAAGTACGGAGACAGCCTTCTGGTCTCGAGCGGTCGCGCATTTCGGTGTCCGATCGACCGGCCGCAACGACTGCAAACGCCGCAGTCATAGAAAGCACTCCAGTAGCTCTTCAACGTATCAGCGTCGTGGCGCGCCGCCCCTCGCGGAGCGCAATCATCAGGCGCATGCTGTCCGGATACCGTCACCAGTTGCGGTTCACCGAATGCTTCCCCCTCAACGTCGATTGGAGGAAGTGGAACGAGCTCGATCATTGGCATTATGCAACCAAGCGCATTCTGAATCGCTGAAAAGAGTGCCTCGCCCATCCCGTCGATCGTAGCGCTCTCGACCCTGATTTCAGGGTGAGACCGCACTGTGCCCACAAGTTGATCACGATGCGTGCGCCAGTCGCATACGAAGACCCCATCTTCCGAGTCTTCGGGGTCGAAGGCATCAATCTCGCTGGTCATGGCAACGAACTATCCATCATCGCAGACGACGCCGGCGTGCAACCCGGTTCGCGAAATGCGATACCGGACGAGGCTGTCATGGGCAAACCGTGCGTGCGTCATCTTCCGCCCGGCGCATTGGGCCACGACTCACTGCCCCCTCACCGCCCCTTCAGCAAAAAAACCGCCTTCTCGCCGAACAGGTTCTGCAGCCGGATCGAGTGCTTGATCGGGAAGCGCTTGCCTGCCTCGTTGAACGCCACCGCCTCCTCTACCTCGGCGCCGACCAGAGCCACGAGGTCTGCGAAGTCGGTGATCGTGCACAGGTGCGCGTCGGGGCTCAGGTACCAGGGCTCCGGCAGGTTGCGCGTCATCGGCATTCGTCCGCTGGTCAGCAACTGCCAGCGGATCTGCCAGTGGCCGAAATTCGGGAACGACACGATGGCGCGGTGGCCGATCCGGAGCAGGTTCTCGAGCACCGTCTTCGGATAGCGCGTTGCCTGCACGGTCAACGACAGGATCGCGTAGTCGAACGCCTTGTCGGGATAATCGTCGAGGTCGCGGTCGGCATCCCCCTGGATCACCGACAGCCCGCGCATAACACAGGCGTTGACCTTGTCGCGGGCGACCTCCATGCCGCGCCCGTCGACGCCGTTGCGCGCGGCGAGCAGGTGCAGCAGCGCCCCGTCGCCGCAGCCGACGTCGAGCACGCGGCTGCCCGCCGCCACCATTTCCGCAATCAGCAGATGATCGGCCCGTGGCGCGCGCAGGTCGATGCCGTCGAAATCGCTCGCGGCCGTGGTCGTCGTCATGCCGGTGCTCCGCTCGCAACCGCCGCTATTCCGCTCATGCCATCACCGCCGCGATCCCGCGCCGGCGGGCGTTTGCATTGACGAACCCGGTCACCGTCGCGAACATCTCCGGCTCGTCGAGCAGGAAGGCATCGTGGCCCTTGTTGCTCTCGACCTCGACGAACGAGACGTTGGCTGCAACGGCATTGAGCGCGCGCACGATCGCCTTCGATTCCCGCGTCGGATAGAGCCAGTCGGACGTGAACGAGACGACGCAGAAGCGCGTCTTCGTGCCCCGGAAGGCGTTGGCCAGCACACGGCCGTGCTCGGCGGTCAGGTCGAAGTAGTCCATCGCACGGGTAATGTAGAGGTAGCTGTTGGCATCGAAGCGGTCGACGAACGTCGAGCCCTGGTGGCGCAGATAGCTCTCCACCTGGAAGTCGGCGTTGAACGAGAACGTCCGCATGTCGATGTCCTGCAGGTTGCGGCCGAACTTCTTCTGCAGGGCATCCTCGGAAAGATATGTGATGTGGGCGGCCATGCGCGCCACCGCGAGCCCGCGGCGTGGCACCTTGCCCTCCACCAGATAGCGCCCCTCGCACCACTCGGGATCGGCCATCACCGCCTGCCGGCCGACCTCGTGGAAGGCGATGTTCTGCGCCGAATGCCAGGCGGCCGTCGCGATCGGAACCGCGGTATAGACGCGCTCGGGATAGCGCGAGGCCCATTGCAGCACCTGCATTCCACCCATCGAGCCGCCGACCACCGCGAACAGCTGATCGATGCCGAGATGATCGATCAACCGCGCCTGCGCATCGACCATGTCGGCGATGGTGACGACGGGAAATTCGAGGCCCCAGGGCTTGCCCGTCGCCGGGTTGATCGAGGCCGGCCCGGTCGAGCCCATGCAGCCGCCGATGATGTTCGGGCAGATCACGAAGAAGCGCCGCGTATCGATCGGCTTGCCCGGCCCGATCAACGTCTCCCACCAGCCGGATTTGCCTGTGACGGGATGCACATTGGCGACGTGCTGGTCGCCGGTCAGCGCGTGGCAGACGAGCACGGCATTGGACCTCTCGGCATTGAGCGCGCCGTAGGTCTGATAGGCGACCGTGAAGGGCGCGAGCAACTGGCCCGAAGCCAGCGCCAGCGGCGCATCGGCCGAGAACGTGACGCTCGGCGAGGTCGGATTCTGCGCCTCGTTGACGCGCGGGGGCGCCGGTTCACCGGCTGGGCCTTTCGCACTCGCGGACCCGCGCGGGCTCTCGCGCAGGGGCTCGGGACTTGCTGGCATGTCGGGTCACACCCATCATCGCGCCACATTCGTAGCCCTGCCGCCGACCCTTGAGAGCCGGCACGAGCGCAACGAAAAACACCGGCCGGACCGCCCGCTGATCGCCGGGCCCATCCGATAACCGGTGTGCACGGCCATTTAGCGAGTTGTTTTACGTGGCTGCAAGCCGGCCGGCCAAATCACCACGGGTCGCGAGTTATGGGCAGGCGGCCGGACGTGTCAAGAGCGGGCCCGCCGCTGGCGGTTTGGTTCGCGCAGCGCCAGGGCTCAGCTTTCGAGCCCCGCCTTGCGTCGTTCGATCGCCGAGACGACGTTGAAGCCGATCGTCCGCAGCGGCTCCGGGGCGATCCAGTTGGCGGTGCCGTAGGCCGCCACGAGGTCGTCGCCGCCCGCATGGCCTATGATGCTCTCGGCGAGCCGCTTGCCGAGCACCGTGCCCTTGACGATGCCCGAGCCGTTGCAACCGGCCGAGGCATAGAGGCGCTCGTCGATCCGGCCCCAGAATGGCGCGCCGTTCATCGTCAGCGCCGTCGTGCCGCCCCAGACGTGCTCGATGCCGACGTGAGCGAGCTCAGGATAACGCCGCCGGAACCGGTCTGTCAGTTCGGCACGCGCGAATTCGGGCGTCACGCCCTGCTCGTAGGCATAGAGCGAGCGCACCATCAGCCGGTCCGGCCCGACGCGGCGTAGCGTCGTGCCGAGCCGGTGCGCCGGCAGCAGGCCCCAGGACGCCATGGCACCGAGCCGCGCGCTGTCGGCCGCCGTCATCGCTTCGGTGATCGCGGCGTAAGTGTAGATCGTCACCAGCCGATCGCGCAGATAGCCGAAGCTCTTGATCGCCGAGTTGGTCGCCATGATCACGGTATCGACTTCGATGCGCGCGTCCGCCGTCTCCAGCAGCCAGCGCCCCTGCCGGGCGAGCGACAGCACCGGCGAACGTTCGTAGAGTTTGATCGCAGCGGGCAGTGCATCCGCAAGCCCGCGAATGAGTGCCGCCGGCTGCACCAGATGGCCGACCTCGGTGAATAGGCCGAGCCGGTAGTAGTCCGAGCCGATGCGTTCGCCGAGCCGCTCCCGGTCGAGCAGCACATGCGCGATGCCCAGCGCCTTCACCACCGCCAGCAGGTCGCGCACAGCGCCTTCGCCGGCTGCGGTCGCTGCCGCTTTGATGCGGCCTGCCTCGACCAGATCGCAAGCAATGCCATGCCGCGTGATCAGGTCGAGCAGCCAGTCGAAGCCTTCTTGGACATAGCGGTTGCGCGCGACATTGCGGTCGATCGCGGCGGGATCGACGCTGCCGGCGATGTCGGCTGGCGTCAGGAAGCCCGAGTTGCGCGCCGAGGAACCTTCCCCGACCGTCGTTGCCTCGAGCACCACGATCTCGGCCGTGGGATCGAGTTCGTGCAACCGCCGCGCGGCGGCAAGGCCGGTGAACCCCGCGCCGACGACCGCGTACCTGGCGCTGATCTTGCCGCTGGCCGATGGGTTGGGCCGGCGCTTTGGCAGCATGGCGTTCCAGCCGCAACGATCGGGGTAGTCGGGAAACATCGATCTGTGCATGCAGCCTCGGTTCTCGTTCTGCTCGCTCGACGCACGCTTAGGCGCCCGGCCCGATCGAAGGCAAGCCCCGCGCGCCGGCCACGCCTCGATCAGATCGCGGCGCGGATCGCCGCGACCAGCGCCGCAACGCCCTCTTCGATGCTGCCGGCATTCATCACCAGCGCATATCTGACGCCGTCGACCGGGGGCGGTGTCGGTCGACTGCGGCGTTCAGCGAGGCTCGCCCCACTCTCGCGGCCACGCGCCAGCAGACGGGCTGCCACCACGTCGGGCGGCGCATCGATGGTGATGACGTCGACGAGGGCGTAGCGCGCAGCCATCCGGGCGATCTCGCCGCGCGAGGCATTGACGATGACATTCTGGCCCGCCTTCAACCGCTCCTCGATCGAGGCCGATACACCGTAAGCGAGCCCGTGCGCCCGCCAGAACGCGAACAGCTCACCTGCCGCCAATCGGCGCTCGAGCTCGGCTTCGCTGACGGCCTCGTGGTCCTCGCCGCCGGCATCCGCTGGCCGTGTCACGGCGCGGCGCGCGAAATGGAAACGGTCGTCGTTACCAAATACGTGGCGCGCACCGTCGATAAGCGTGTCCTTGCCGACACCGCTCGGACCGACGATCAGGATCAACTTGCCCGTCATACAGGCTGCCTCTTCACCGCTGTCACCTCACCCCATCCTATCGGGATCGATGTTACAGCCTTGCGGCAACCACCTCAGCGCTCGACAAAGGCGCGCTCCAGCGCGAACTCGCCCGCAACGCTGTTGCTCGCCTCGGCGAACCCGCGCGCGGTCAGCAGGTCGCGCGTGTCGGCGACCATCTGAGGGCTGCCGCACAGCATGACGCGATCCGTCGCCGGATCGAGCGCGCCCTGACCGATGTCCTCGAACAACTTGCCGCTGGTCATCAGGTCGGTGACGCGCCCGCGGTTGCGATAGGGCTCGCGTGTCACAGTCGGATAATAGACGAGCCGCTCGCGCACCAGATCACCGATCAGTTCGTTGGCGGGCAGCTGGTCGGAGATCAGTTCGGCATAGGCGAGTTCGGCGACGTGCCGGGTGCCGTGCACCAGCACGATGCTGTCGAACATGTCGTAGGTCGCCGGATCGCGGATGATCGAAAGGAACGGCGCGAGCCCGGTGCCGGTGCCGAGCAGCAGCAACCGGCGGCCGGGCTTCAAGTTGTCGATGACCAGCGTGCCGGTCGCCTTGCGGCCGATCATGATGCGGTCGCCCGGCGCGATATGGCGCAGCCGCGAGGTCAGCGGGCCGTTGGCCACCTTGATCGAGAAGAACTCGAGGCTATCCTCGTAGGGGGCGCTGACGACGCTGTAAGCGCGCATCAGTGGCCGGCCGTCCACCTCGAGGCCGAGCATCGTGAACTCGCCGGAGCGGAAGCGGAATGCTGGATCGCGCGAGGTCGTGAAACTGAACAGATCGTCCGTCCAGTGATGCACCGAGGTGACCGTCTCTTGGTGGAAGGCGCTCATCGCTTGCTCCCGCTTGGGCTGGCGCGTCCAGCGCTCACCCAGCTCGCGTTCACTAAGACTGAGCCGGGAGAACTCCGGCTGCATTGAACCGGCAAGCTGATTAGCACACACACATTAGTGCGCCAATGATCGCTTCGGTTCGCTGCCCGCAATGCGGGCGGCCCGGTGCCGTGATGGCAGTATGGCAGGGGTTGTCAGCCGGTTGCCATCTGATAACGTTCGCAGGCTAACGGTCGCACCGCCCGGCCAGTCTCCGGCGGCCACTCCCTGGGAGGCATCCTATGACGACCCGTCTCGGCCCGCTGTCGTTCGCCGTCGCGCTCGCACTGGCTCTGTCTGCCCCGCTATCGGGCGGCGCACACGCCCAGAAGGAGCCGGTCCGCATCGGCGAGCTCAACTCCTACGGCCGCATGGCGGTGTTCTCCGTCCCCTATCGCAATGCCATGCAACTTGCGACCGAGGAGATCAACGCCAAGGGCGGCGTGCTCGGCGGCCGCAATCTCGAGTTCGTGTTCCGCGACGACGGCGCGACGCCGGCCGATGCCGTACGCGTCGCCGACGAACTACTGACCCGCGAGAAGGTGTCGTTCATCGCCGGCACGTTCCTCTCCCACGTCGGCCTCGCCGTCGCCGA
>Ga0247831_1006751_pt1 | contig 13305 bp, 9 predicted proteins | sample LaCruzMarch2015__9_FD_192406 | JGI IMG/M metagenome (GOLD analysis project Ga0247831, IMG submission 192406) | Freshwater microbial communities from meromictic Lake La Cruz, Castile-La Mancha, Spain - LaCruzMarch2015_1m | ecosystem: Environmental > Aquatic > Freshwater > Lake | place: Spain...
GCGCGTACCGTAGATTTGGCTCTATTTTTAAGTTGAGCCCGCTCAAGCGAGCGATTGGTGACTTTTTCTAGGGTCTTGCAAAAGAGCTTGATATCAGCGCCCGCATGCACTGCCGTGGTGGATATTTCTGGATTACGTGCATAGACGTTAGGCAATACGGCCGAGATCGTCCCATGAATTAGATTAGCCCGCAGGCTATAAAAGTCTTTACTGGTGGGGTCGGCATTCCAATCAAAGCCGGCTACTGTATTGCGGTTGTGCCGTACCCGCTTATGAAAGCTTCCCCAATGCGCTCTCGCATGAGCAATGCGGGCAATCCATTTTTGTTGAAGGGCTTGATTTTCATTTGAGGGCATGCCTCATTTATAAAATCAGAACACCCACACTCGGAACTTATCTGGGATTTATCTTGCAGAGAGGTGATTCTTAATTAGTCAACGCTATTGGCCGTTAAGAAAATCGATTTTTTGTGCGATATAAAAAGTCTTAGTATGGCTTTGAATCCGTCACAGGCGTTACGTTACATTTGGAATTGGCGCACAATCATTTTCTTCCCTAGGGCGCCTATGATCTGCCCCTCTTTTTTTTATAAATTAATTCCTATATATAGACTAGCAGACCAAATTAAGATGGAGTGCTAGGGATTATTAAACCTGCTCCTATCTAGGGATATAAAAAATCAGTGCGGTTTATTGAAGATATGGAAGAAATACATCATTGTAATTACAAGTATTCTCAATTAATATTAGGTGAATTCAATAACGAAGTGCAACTTTGATTCATTAGGATAAGTGGCTAGGGTTATTGCGCTTAGCAAGGCCATTTAATCTTAAAAATAAAGTAATAATTAAGAATACTCATATTTAATGAAAAAATGTAACGCTTGCGGTAAATCATTCCCTGATTTCATCCAATTCTGCACTGTTTGCAAAATTAATTTAGATTTAGATAAGTCTAATGAACCAAGTGCATCCAACTGGGTTCCGGCGCCACCGGCATCTACCCAAAATAAAAATAATAAACTTCTGTATGTAGTCCTTGGTGGGATATCTTTATTAGTGGTTTTTTGGCTTTCTCGTCCGTCCAATAATGAACCAGCAACAGTAATTAAAAAAGAATCGACCTCAGTAGGCGCAAAAACAAAACCAACTACAAACCCAAGTACAAACCCCAAAAGCCTAAAATCGGAAGAAATTAGCAAAATTATAGATAAGAGTGCGAAAGCACCTTTGCAAGATGGCCTCGAGCAAACTAGCTCAAACAAAAAACTGCTTGAGAGTGCCGCTAAGTGTACAAAAGAAAATTGCCTTGGGATTCTATTGGTGGCGGCTCAACCATCTAATGACGAGGCTATTGAAATTGCGGCTACGCGTTTCGCTCAATTTAATAATGCGCAAACAGGTGATAGAGTTACAGCCCGCGAATTAAATGCTAGAGGCTTAGCCGAATTTCGAAATGGGCAATACGAGACTGCTATTGGGATATTCACTAGCGCTGCTTTAGCCGATCGTAATGATTCTGAAATAATGGCAAACCTAGCATACGCGATGATTTTGGCGGGCAGGATTGATGATGCTGACAAAATACTTACTGGAGCACTATTAATTAATCCAAAGCGCTCAGCGACATGGGGGACCGCTGGGGAGCTATTTGCAAAAAAACCTGGGATGTTTGATTGGTCAGTTCGATGCTATCAACTAGCGTATAAGTTTTCAAAAAATCAGAATAAAACTCTACAAATTTTTATTGAAAGATCCCTTAATTCGGATAATATGGAGCTAAGACCAGTTTTGGCCGAGGCAGTACGTAGAATTCAATCAAATTAAAGATGAAGCACTCTTTAAATTCTCAAATTTTTTAGTAAGTATTGAATTTACTATTAGATTTTTCTTTTGAATAAAGATAACGCCCTATCTATTTAATTATCAAAAATCTGTTATGAAAAATTCACGTAAGGTGATCAAAGAGGGCTGCATCAATTTAGAAACTCTTTTTAAGGGCTCTAAGTCTGAATCTATTTATCCCATCCTTACATGTCAAGATGGTTCTAAATATAGAATTCACATAAAGAAAAATGAATCTCCGGATGCTCCTCTTTTCGCACATCTTGAGGGATTTCATGTGAGGATAGAGGGGGATCTTGACCGGATAAGGGGGCATAACAGAATACTAGTTAGCTCTGATTTAGATTCGGCCATTTTTTTTATCTCCAATGAAACATTGCAGGATAAATCAATTGCTTTAAATTTAATTAGCACCCCGAAAGATGAAAAATGATTTCTTGCAATCAATGCGGCATTGCTATTTCTAGTGTTGCACGCTTCTGCAAGAATTGTGGTGCTGCTATTTCAAATTCTGACCAACTTAATTCCACCTTATTTTCACTAGATCCAAAATCTATTGGCGCTGATAGAATAAAATCCACTAAAAATCTCGAGTCAATATCTCAAGCTATATTTGTAGCTCCTGCTCATTTTCTTAATACACTTAGCGAAATATTTTCCACGGTTGGAATAAAGCCATACTCGATTCTAAGTGGCAACGATGAGATGGATATTAAGAATAAAATTCATCATAAATGGCAGCAAAATATAGATCACCCGCCAAAATATATATGCCTTATTGGCAATTGGGACGAGGTCCCTCCTTTTAAGCTAGCCGCACCAGAGATCATGCATGATCATGATGAATTTTGTGTCACCGATGCTCCCTATGGCTGCATTCAAGCATACGACGAAGAAAATATTTTTTCAATTATTCCAGATATTCCAGTGGGTCGAATTCCCACGATTGATAGCGAGGTCTTAATTAGACTTTTCTTTGAGGAGGAAATTAAGACTGATGCCAACAAGTCATTTTTATTTGCAGTAAGTGCCCAAGTTTGGAATAGAGCCACTGAAAAGATAATAAATTTATTTTTAAATTCTGAGGACAACAATAGATTAAAAAATGATCCCACCGACATAAATCAATTTCCGTATCGGGGTGTTCTTTCTAGTCCCAACTGGTACGAAGACGACTTGAAAAAAATTACTCGCCAAAAATTTGATATCAAGAATAGCGTAATTCTATTTAATGTGCATGGTGGGCTAGATGAGCCCATATGGGTTGGCGAGGCTGATGGTAAATACACTAAAATTTTTGATATAGACACGATTAATGACTTCAATTCTTCAATTATTATTTCAGAAGCTTGCTATGGAGGCGCTTTGGGATACGATCCAAAAAGCATCGTTGAGGCTTTTTTCGAACGTGGCGGCCGAACCTTTATTGGCTCATCTACGATTGCTTATGGCGCAGCTAATGAAAATATTTTCGGAGCCGATCATATTGCACTTCATTTTTTAAGGGCAATAGCAAGAGGAGATGAGTTTGGCGATGCACTAAATTTTTCGAAAAGCGAGATCGCAAAGTCCGATTCCCTCTACAAATTTGTTGGTGAAAAGACAATATTATCTTTTAACCTTTTTGGCTTGCCATGGGGGCGAAGTTTACCTACTCCATCATTAACCTCCACTGATGACCAAGCCTTTGATGTAACCTCAAAATTAGAGCAAATTCGAAGTAGAACATCTAGTTTAGGGGTTAATAAGGGTAATACCCTAGATAACATAAGAAATCGATATTTATCAAATCTAAGTGGTAAAAATAAGCAGTTTTTATTAAATAAAGCAGAAGCTAGAGACAAGTTCCGGCGCTTTAAGGACGCTAATAAAATTAATAATATGCTTATAGAGTGGTCTGGAAATTCTGATGACTATTTACTGCAATTTTTTAGTAACAATGAGGATGAGGGCTATGCCCTTTTTAGTCAGGCTCCTGGTTTTGATAAATCTACAAAAACGATGATTTTATTGATAGACTCAATGGGAAATTTAAATATAACCTTAACAAGTAAGGGGGCGATATGAATTGCAACTTTTGCAACGCAAACATTCCAGATGGCAGCAAATATTGTCCAGAATGCGGTAAGTCAAACATCATTGGCGTTGATTTCGCTTACCTCTTAAATTTAGATAGTTATCGTTCTGTTACATCAGCCAAAATTGACGTTCCTTATGGTAGCTTCGCCGTTACTTTGATTGATGGAAAAGTTAGTAATGTTGAAAAACAGGAAAACTACAAAAGTAATCAGAAGAATTCAATTGTAGATTTTTTAACCAGAGTTTATGACGCATCAACCGCATTAATTGGAAGACAATCCCAAGAGGTTAAAACTTATATCCTCTTAAATTTAGAAGAATTACCAATTGCCACATACACTCTTCCCATTAGCACCCCTGGCACATTAGATGCTACTTTAAAATTTAATTTATGGGTTGGATTAGGCCAGGATCAAGGCTTAAACCACAACTACAATAATCTCGGCTTATTTTTTGAACGATGTATGGGGGATAAAAAAAGTTTATCCTTGGATGAGTTTAAAAAAATAGCAGCTTTAAATATCAAAAATCTAGTTGATGAAATTACATCCTCAGATTTGTCTTTAGGGCACATACGTGAACAAATTAGTGATCGCTTATTAAAAGCAAGTGGCATTTCCTCACGGTGCTCATATGCTAGAGCCAGAAAGCAAAATCGACGATTTATTAATATTTCAAGGTATCAAAACCCAGTAAAGTGCTCATCAACTGGCTGTGATGCGACTTACCTCTCAAAAATAAACTTTTGTGAAAGTTGTGGAAAAGATTTAACAAATCTAGATTGGTTGAGTGGATCCATATTTTTACAGGCACAAAATGGTGAGGAGGTTACTCTCAGAATAAGCCTAATTGAGGATATTGAGGATTTAGCGGCGTCTAAAAACGACAATGAAATTGCCAAAGTAATAGTTCAACATCTAGAGTCGTTTATACGCCGCAGAACTGTTGCATCATTGATGGATCGTGCCGTTCTCCCAGAACTAACCAATCTTATGGATGCAACCTTACTTAAAGATTTTCAGGGTTATATCTCGAATATTGAGGTTGTAGATGTAAGAACTTCTACCGAGGATTGGTTTTTTAAGACCGAGGCCTTGATTAATGAAGAACTTAGGAAAATTGAGTCTGATAAACGTTTTTTAGCTGTTGATGATAGTAAAACAAATTATATGGCTGCCGCATTTTCAATGGCTATGCGAAGACTCAAGGAAATAAATTCTGAAAATTTAATTCGTCGGAAAGAAAATCTCGAATCACAAAAAGAAAATTCTGTGACCGAGTTGGAAGAATATGCTCTAAATAAGAATATTACGCTTAAAAAAGAGCAAATCGATGCTGCGGCAACTCAGGAGCAAATGCTCCGAAAAAGTACTTTAGATCGAGAGCAATCGTCGAGAAGGAGAGAAGATGAAATATCAGATATAGATCATCAACTGTCTATGGATTCTCGAGTTGCTAAACATGACTTAAACATGGCTGATCTTACCGGAGACGCCCAAAGTCGATCCAATAGAAGAGAGATATCAGATGACTCATTTAAGCAAGAAGAGCTTATTAGATTGGAGGGGCAAAAAATAAGCCAATTAGGTAATATAGAAGAGGACATTCAAGATCGGAAAAGTAATCGAGACCTGTCCAAACTAAAGTCAATGGCTGAAATAGAAGCAAACATGGCAAAGCAAGATAATGATTTTGAGCTAACTAAATTAAATAGCATGAAAGGCTTGAGTCCACAAGAGATTCTTGCTATGCAAGCTGCACAATTAGTAAAGTCTGGAGGCTCAGAGAAAGCCGATGAAATTGTTAAGCACATAGCTGCGTCCAATGCCGCTATGTCATCAGAGGCGATGTATCAAAAAATGTTAGAAGTTCAAAGAGACGCCAGCTTAGTTGCAATCGACGGCCTAAAGGAGGCTGCTAAGCTTGCACAATCTACGAATGAAAAGTCGATGGATAGCATGGCAAAAGTAGCGGGTGCTGCGTCTAATCGTAAATCTACCAAGGATGATCCGGATGAGCCCACATCAAGCATAAAATGCAAAAGTCCAGAGTGTAATTACTCCATCCCTCTTGGTTCCGATGGAAAAGTAAAGAATTTTTGTTCTAAGTGTGGGTTTCTTCAATCTGAGAGTTAGTTAAGGTATGTTCGTTTGCTTGTATTGTGGATTAGAGGGTAAAACAGACTCCGCTAAATTTTGTGCAAGTTGTGGCAAGAACTGGAAAGCCGAAGAAATTGACACCCCCACAGCACTAAAACATTACACAGAATTATTTACCAAAATATTTTTTGACAGAGCAGAGGAAGAGTCTGAAAAATTATTATTGCCTGTTCGAGAAAGAGGAAAAATATCGCACTTAACCCATCAGCGACTATCAGAAATTTTAACCGCCAAAAAACTGGAGGTAAATAATTTTTCTCAATTTAATATTGAATTCGATCAGAATGTTACCGACTCATATGTGGGTAACGATACTTATTTAAGATTTAAATTTAAAAATAATTCAAATAATGATTTATTAAAATTTAGTTTAAATTGGCGTGATTCTGATGTTGATAATGGATGTGATTTATCGATTAGAACTGATTATGTAAATCATGGGTCAGACAAAATTACAGGCGGCAGTTGTATTTTCCCCCGAATCGGTGTCAAAGAAATAACAGATTTAAAAATAGTAGTCACAAACAAGTTCAATGAAGAATGTACATTTGTACTATCTCCTATTAGCTTTCGAGTACTTAACCCTAATCAAAAAATTAGTCAAAATTTTTCCACACACAACCAGATTTCTATTGAAGGACGTGGGGTAATTGATGCTAGCGGAGGAGATTATTCAAAATTAATTTCTGAACTATCCCCCTCATTCGAACCAAGATGGATTCCGCTCACATATACATATGTACCCTCATTTGACCTTTTGGATATGTTATCGACAAAAGCCGAAATAGATACAGCGATTGAAGAGGAGTCAACTGATCAAACATCTGAAGAAGAAAATAGTTTTGACCCCAACGATATTCAGCAAATAATTAATGCCGCGCAAAAAGGCAATTCAAATGCTTTACATTTACTAGGGAGGGCTTACTATTTTGGTAGGAATTTAGAAAAAAACTATGTCAGGGCTTTCGATAGTTTTATGAAATCTGCGACCCTCGGGAATCCAAAGAGCCCAAACAATATAGGAGTAATGTATCGGGATGGAAAGGGAGTTACACAGGACTACAGTCTTGCAATTGAATGGTTCACTAAAGCAATAGAAAATAATTCCCCAAATGCCCCGTGTAATTTAGGAAATCTTTTCTTAGATGATGCAAATCCCCATAAGAACTACGAACTTGGCGTCAGCTGGCTAAAAAAATCAGCGGCTCAAAATCATCGTCAAGCTTTGAGAGCTCTTGGGCAATGCTATCTTGATGGGAAAGGTATTCAAGAAAATCCAATCGAAGCAAAAAAATGTTTTGAGAAAGCAATTGAGCTTGGTAATAAAAAAGCATTAGTAGATTTGGCAAAACTATATCTGAGTGGGCGCGGCGCTATAAAAGATACAAAAATTGCTGCGCAGAATTTCTTAGAGGCTGGATATGAGAATATTCCTGAAGCACAGTACAACCTTGCCCTTCTCTATAAAAATGGTGATGGTGTCCCGCAAGACCTCAAGCTAGCAATAGAATGGGCGACGAAATCAGCAAAAGAGGATGATGCGTCCTCATGCGAACTCTTGGGGGATATATTCTCAAATAAACTCTTTAATGAGGCTAATAGCGATGTTGCTATTAGCTGGTACGAGAAAGCTGTTCAGCTAGGCTGCGATCCGGCAAATCAAAAATTGAACCGATTAAGAGACGAGATTAGTGCTCAGGAAAAGATAGAAAATACCTCTCCATCGTATGAGGATGTTCATAAGAATGACATCACAAATTGGTCATTTAACGGCGAGAAAGCAGCCGTAACTTATGTTTTAAAAACCGACGAAGATTTGAGCCATTCAAGTAATGACAAGGGCTCTATTAAAGAGAATCTAAAGCAGGAAGATCTTTATGCGCAGGCATATGAAATTGTATTCAAGAATAAAGATTTATCTTACTCATTTGTTCAATTAATCCAGCGTGAATTAGGCATTGGATTTGATAAAGCATCGAAATTAATAGAGGAAATTGAGCGTGCAGGTTATGTAAGCGCAGCAGATGAAGCAGGAAAAAGAAATGTATACGTCAAGCTTTGTTTTTTCTGTGGGGATAAAAATCGACCAGACGATTTATTTTGTCGTTCATGCAATAGCTCAATAAATGATGGAATATTTTTGGTAGATGGCTCAACTTGGTATGGAGAACTAGATGAAGACGGCGTGCCAACTGGATACGGTACATATTTATTTTCATCTGGTGAAAAATATGAGGGATATTTATATGAGGGCTTGCAAAATGGCGAAGGCGTATTTATTTATACTGACGGGCAACGCTACGAGGGTAATTTTTTAAATGGAAATAGGCACGGTAAAGGAAAATTTACTTATGCTAATGGAAGTACATATGACGGCGAATGGAATACTGATGCGAGACACGGCAAAGGGGTCGAGACATATGGAGATGGCGCAGCCTACAATGTTGTTTATTTTGAAGGTAAATTAATGAGTTAAAAATGTTATTCAAATTGTGATTTATTTACATCTTCATAGTCGTAATACTAACTAGATTTAAGAAAAGTGATCTAAGAGTATTTAATTAGTATTAAAAGCTTAATCTACGGCCCATCCCATTACCTAAATCTAATGATTATTTAAGTAATATATCTTTTAACTTATCTACAGCAAAAACAGAGAAATCGTTTTCTATTGTTCGATAATTTTTGGCCAGCAGTTTGTTTAGTATCGCAATTTTATTTGGTGCATCTAAGGCAATCAACACATATTTTTCCTTAAAATTTACGTCTGCGATTTTTCCAAATACCAACAGAGGTTTGCCAGCAAATTCCTTAGGTATTTTCCCAGTGCTATTGGTATATTTTCCTATAACTTTGAACTCAAATTCATCCCAAACATCAGACGTAAATTCCTTTCTTAGTTTCAGGAGGGTTGAATTGAATTGCTTTGAATGAAGCTTTGTATTTGCGTAGGACCATATTTCGTATTGCCCCCCTCCAGCTTCTAACAACTCACTTTCAATGCCGTCAATATCTCTATTTGCAGATCTTTTAGTACGATTAAGAGGCGGGTTATATTTTTCGATTAGCGATTCTTCTTCTATTGAATACAAAGATACCTCTCTATCAGATAAATCCGTTTTATGCATCGGGGATTCTCTGAACCAGATCTTAAGATGATCATTTTTTTTACTGCCAATACTTTTAGCTATTCTTTCTTTTCGATCTTGATTTCCTGGTTTATTTATACCCTGCTTATGTTGGGCCATTCTTATTTGCGGACCCGAGCCAGCTTTACCAACATAATGAATTTCAAATTGACTGCTCTTTTTTTCTTTTAGCCATAAATAAATTCCTTTATTCCTATTCGTATCTTTAACTTTCAGATCTATCTGGTCATTCTCATGAAATATCCCCCCAACCTCCTTGAAGTTATATTTATGCAGCCAGCCGATCGTAATTAATTTAGACATAATATTTTCCAATAAATTACCGAGTAATATATTTAAACAAATAATATAGATTAATGGTGTCTTAGGCGCAATACCTTACTAAATTACTTGTGATTTTATTTTTTTCTTCTATCGAAGTAGTTGGCTCTGTGTATTCGAACCACTTGATCATAGCGCCACCTCCGTCCCCAACCTCATCGTCTTCGTTGCTGTATTTTATTGCTTCTGGAAGCACTTTCACGATATCTTTAAGAGAGAATGATCCCATCATAATTGGGTTATAAAAGCCATTTCTCACCATAGCTACTGTATCGATCGTTCTATCAATAATATTTTCTATAGGGCTTTCAAAGACTCTACAGTCTTCCCGCGCTATGAGCCTTTTTAAAGCTGAAATTTCAGTAGAACTATTGTGAGTGAAGATTGGGCCATCATTTCCTAAAATTTCAATTAGTGACTCGAGAAATCTTTTATCCATGCCATCCGCAGTAAATTCAAGGAATGATTTGCTATCCTCAATGGTAAGATTTTGATCTTTATATTCCCACTTATGTACGGAGTATTGAAAAGGAAATCCTTCGTAAGGAGCTGTAGATTTAATTACCGGCACACCTTGTTGAACAGTTTCAAAATCAATGAAGTATCTTGGCCAGCTATAGTTATTGATTTGAGACACTAATTCTGGGTTAATCCACTCTTTTTGTTCTTGGTGACACAACTGTATTCTTTTATGCAATTCATTTTTAAGTTCGGAAGAAGGTAAGTCGCGAAGGTCATATATTCCCATATCAAACCATTTTTTTTGGCGTTTCCGGCTTAGATTTGGTAATAATTTAGTTGGTATTTCTATGTCTCTTAAGTACGTTTGACTTTCACATCTATCAAAATATATACATTTACGTTTATGCTTTGAGCATTGATCACCCATTTCAATCAAGGGCATGTCTTTATCTTTAACAACAGGTATTAGGTTGTTTATCCAATCTTGTACGACTGACTCAAATTCATATATTTTTTCACTAATATTTACCTCAACAAGAAAGTCCTTGTAATTAGAGTCGCCTTCATAAATAAAATTCTTATTAATGTGAGCAATCTTGACTTCGCTTAATAAAATATTAGAATTTTTAATAACATATGACTGTATAGCGGCATCTATTAAGTGGTCATCTTGAATGGACGTTGAGGATTTTGCTTCTATGAGTTTCCACTTCTCACCATCTCGAAGCATTACATCAGCACGTATAAGTGTATTTGAAAATAAAAATGCTGCCTCGTAAATGACATTGACGCCTGGGTCATTGATCCCGTCTAAGGTATCTTTAATAATATTTGGATCATGTCTATTGGTTAAATCAAGCCCATTTCCATAATAATCTTTTACGTAATCTCCGAATCTATTGCCTAAATTTAATATATGACTTTTTTGTATGATCCTGTCATTTACATCGAACCATAGTTTTTTATGGCACTGTAAACCTGTTTTAATTTTTGTCTTGGTAAGTAAGTATTCCATGGCTATTCCAATTAAACATTGCGTGGCAAGATTATTTGCTAATAAACCATATTATCAGGCACTGCCAAAATAATGTGACGTTCGTTATAAATATTTATTGGCCTGTCCTGAATTTTTATACAGTATTTTTTTTGTTGTGTATTACTGATATTTCAATCGACCCTCCGCGCACGCATGACCCCATAACGCGTTGCATCCCACGCATGGTCTTCTGCATCGGTATCCACATCTTCTGGATTAAGCGCATCAGGCGGTAATTGTGGAACCGTTCTAATCCAATGCGTGCAGGAGTTAAACACCTTTAATCTTTCTTCTGCCAGCAAACGAATGATCTCTTGCGCACCGTTGACTCTACTTCTCGGAGCGTTATAAGCCTCAATCCACTTCACACCCTTATCGCGAAAGATTTGCCCGATAGAGCGCTCTGCCCCAATCTTGGCAAAGATTGATGGGTCAGCTAAGTTCATGCGGTACTCATAACCCATGCGCTGATCGTGCAATTCGATCTGTTTGATCTTATCGGCCACTACCGTAGCGTCTTCCCGTGTACCAGTATTTTCTTTATCGCCATAGCCGTATAGCTCACGCCACAGGTAATAGACTCCATCGCCAGAGAGAGCAAACCAATAAATGGCATAAGGCCTAGCGTAGCCCCAATCCATCGATCGCCAGATCTTCCACGTAGGCGGAATAGCAAAGGGCTCGACCACATGCTTGGCTGGGTGCCATACCCCTTCCAAAAAACTCCCCACATGAATATCCCAATCGCCCTCAAGCCAAGCTCTTCTTCGATTGGGATCGCTCAGTGCCTCTAGGCTTTTGACATAGCCAGGATCGTTTTGCAGTAAATGGGTATTCTCATAAATACTCGAATGAATGCGTACCCGCGGTAAAGCACCCTCTTGCTGAATAATCTGCCCAGGAGGTACTGCCCCAATCTGAAAGCGTTCCTTCACCGCGCTATGCCCTACTCCAAAAGGATTACACGTCGCCCGAATCATACGCGGCATACCCGGGTGGGATGAGCGGCACGTCGAATGCATGGCTTCATAAAAAGATAGATTTCGCCAATTTGTTAATTCTTCGAAAGCTAAAAAGGGATACTCGTGCCCGTGGTAATTCCAGTAGTCCCCTTCATCCGCCCCATACCGAAAGTACAGCATCTCGCCTGTAGGCCATTTCCAGACATAGTCAGATTCATTGAACTTAGCCCCCGGAAAGATCTGATAGAACCAGCGTTTACTTTTAGCCACCACGTCAGCTAATTGCGGGTAGGTCAAACGAAAGAGCGTACCCCGCCAGTGATCACCAAAACCCTTCCCCACATGCTGGGCGTAACTCATGAGTAAGGTATCGGTCTTACCGCCGCCCCGAGTGCCTTCCAAAAGTACTTCATAGACCGGGCATGTCAGAAACAAGGTCTGACTACCCGGCAAGGGAGTCCAAATGGTTTTCATGCAGCAGGCTTAGCTAAGGCTGCTTTTTCCCATTCGTCGATATCCATTAGAGCCGGTACTAGCAGCACCCCACTTTGCAATGGGGCTCCATTTTTACCAGTGTGTTCTATAGCCGATAAACGCGGATGCACGTAAGGCGCCACATTTCTACCTACAGCTGCAGCCATATTGAGTAACTTAATGCGAGATTCATTCATGACTCCATCTCCAAATAGATCACCAGTCTGACCAGCTGAAGTAGAGCCAAGCTGCTCTGCTGCAGCGAGTAATTCATGCATTACCTTAAGCATGACCTCTAATGGACTCATGCCAGCATGTTCCTCAGATAGCTCTCGCAAACGCGGGGCTAGCTCAAGAGCAAGCTCAGAATCCAGCCCTGAATGAGTAAGGGGCGCTTTTAATGACCCGCCAGACCGAAGATCAGCACCCGGTTTAGAGCGCTGCGCCCCCTTCCTTACGCGCTTTGTTTTAGTAACATTCATTTGCAGGGATCATTGGCAGCTTCGGGCTTATCAATGATCGTGAGTAAATGCGGCTGCAATGCTACCGAATCCCCAATCGGCTCAAAAAAGCCCACAATCACCCGCTGAAACAAATCATGGCGACTTTGCGCGCCGCGATGCTTCAGTACCGTACCAATTCGGCCGCTGGGTGTTTTAACCCATGACCCAATCGGAAAGTCTTCCATATCGAGGCGCGCCTTAGCCCCTAAATATTCCTCATTGGCGGCAATAGCGGAATGAGCAGCAAGATGTCGAAGATTAACTGGCATGGCGGGCCTCCTGTGAATTAGCAATGGCATCGGCTGATGTATCGGGC
>Ga0247831_1006757_pt1 | contig 13299 bp, 8 predicted proteins | sample LaCruzMarch2015__9_FD_192406 | JGI IMG/M metagenome (GOLD analysis project Ga0247831, IMG submission 192406) | Freshwater microbial communities from meromictic Lake La Cruz, Castile-La Mancha, Spain - LaCruzMarch2015_1m | ecosystem: Environmental > Aquatic > Freshwater > Lake | place: Spain...
CACCGCGCGGGGTCAGTGTCACGGTGGCGTTGATGCCAGGGGGCTCGCTGCCGACGTATTCGGGTCGAAACTTGCGCAGCAGTGACTGCAACGCCAGCGTGTTCTCGACCTGGCTCATCGCGCCGCCGATGCACGAGCGCTTGCCGGCGCCGAACGGCAGATAGGTGTACTTGGTGCGTTTCCGGGCGGCATCGTCCATCCACCGTTCCGGCATGAACGCTTCCGGGTTTTCCCAGTAGGCCGGGTTGTGGTGGGCACCGTAGGCGAACAGCACGATGCGGTCGCCCGGCTTGACCGGCTTGCCGCCGATCTCGTCCTCTTTGGCGGCGACCCGGATCAGACCCCAGATCGGCGGATAGATCCGCATGGTCTCCTGGATCACGGCGCGGGTGTAGGTGAGGGCGGAATAGTCGGCGGCCGTCGGTTCACGATCGCCGCACACCGTGCGGCCCTCGGCGCGGATGCGGTCGGCGGCTTCGGGATGCTTGGAAACGAGGTAGAGCGCCCAGGCGAGCGTCAGCGCCGTCGTTTCGGTGCCAGCCCACAGATACTGCTTGAACTCGTCGATCGCCTGCTGGTGGTCGAAGTCGGGATTCGACGGATCGGCGACGGCGGCCTCGATCATCTTCAACAGGGTGCGCTCGCGCTCCTCGCGCGGGTCGGCCTTGAGCACCATCTCCGGCACGCCGGCCCAGACCTCGACCGCCTTGGCGGCATCTTCTTCTGTGATCTCGAACGCTTCGCCGGCCACCTTTTTCAGGCGGATCGACTTGTGGTTCATCACGTCGGTGTAGGTCTTGACGCACTTGAACACGAAGTGCGGATTGAACGGCATGTCGCGGTCGAACAGTGCCTTGCAGATCATGTCGGCGGCGAGCGTCCAGGTCTGCTCGACCATCTCGAAGGTCTCGCCGGTTTCGGCGAACTCCTCCCAGACCTTCATCTTCTGGGCGATGGCTTGATTGAAGTAGGGGATGTACTCGGCAAACATGTCCGGATGAAATGCCGGCTGCTGCGGCATGCGGATCTTCTGCCAGAGCGCGCCGTCGTTGGTGATCATCGACTTCCCGAAGATCGGCTTCAGGCCGTCGAAATACTTGATGTAGTCGTCGGCCTTGGTGACCAGCACGCGCTTGAAGTGCTCGGGATCGGACAGCAGCAAGATGCGCTGGTTGCCGAGGTTGATCGGGATCGCGCCGCCGTAGCGTTCCGTCATGTCGATCAGCAGGCGCATCGGATTGTCGGGGCCGCGCATCAGCGGCGTCAGCTTGAACCAGATGCTGTCCTGTTCGCCGAGCGCCTGGACATGCGTGGGTTGGGCGGTCATTCAATCATCTCCGCTCCGAAGTAGGCCAAGGATCCGCAATGCGGCGGCTCCGACGTGCGACGTGGGCAGGCCCGCGCGCTAACGCGTAAGCCTGCCGTAATCCCCGTTCCGAAGGAGCGAGGCTGAATATTTGACATGCACGATGATCCGGCGTGCCCCCATCGCGTGATCCTACTCCCAGGCGAGGCCGGCGCGCAGCGACATCTCGTCCGGACTGTGGGCAACGGCGATCTGCGTCGGACATACCCGCGCGGCTTAGCACCGCACGACGGACGCTGTAAACGGCGCCGCACGCTCGTCATTAATGGCGCGATGGCCGCGAGCGCTTGCGGGCGACGTCACCAGGGGCCGGCGGCGTATGTCGGCGTGTGGTCTCAGCCGACGGCTACGACAGATTGAAGCTCGGCGATCTCGCCGAGGGCTGCGAACCGGCGACGCAGGCGCTCTCCGTCGAGATCGGCGTATGCCTGCGGGATGGTCAGCACGAGTTGCTGGCCATCGAGACGCACCGGGATGTCATCGAGCACGCCAGGCATGCCGACCGCGAGCATATGGGCGGCGCGGACGGCTGCGGCGATCAGGCGGGCTCGCCGGGAGGCGCGCTTGGAGACCATCGTGCGAAAGCCATCCGGCAGGTCGTCGGTGTTGGCCGAAGGGCCGGCGTGGCGGAAGAAGATCGACAAGGCGAGGAACATGCGCTCGGCGTGATCGACGCCAGCCAGTGCGGCGTTGGCGATCACGTTGAGGCTCTGCTCGCCGCGATAGTCGGGATGAGCGCGCCAGCCGATGTCGGACAGCAGGCAGGCGGCATGCCTGAGGCGGCGCTCGGCCGGCGTCTCGTCGAGGCCGCCGGGGACGAACAGGGCGTCGGTCCAGCGGGTCAACTCGATCGCATGCTGCACCGAGCGCGAGCGCAGCCGGGCATAGTCGAGCGCGAAACTCAGCAGCGGATCCTGGCGCTGCTGGTCGGGCGTCATGAAGCTGAACAGCAGCCCTTCTCTAATGCCGAATACCGAGAATACCACCTCGCGCGGAGCGAGCGCGATCAGCAACCGCTCCATGCAAAGCGCGCCGAACGGCAGCACGTCGCGGCGGGCCCGAGAGACGACCGCGATGCCTTTGAGCGAGGTCAGTTTGCGGGCCGAGCGGATGTGCTCGCAGAAGGCGATCATTTCGGCGGTCGGCACCGCGTAGCCGTGCATCACTCGCAGGGGATAACCGCTGCGATCCATGTGCATGCGGGCGAGCGAGCGCCAGGTGCCGCCGACCGCGTAGAAGCTACGGCCGCGCCCCTGCGCGAGCCATGGCACGCGGGCGATCTCGGCGTCGACGAGGCCGACCGCGGCATCGAGACGGTTGCCGGTGACGTCGATCAGGCGGAGCCCGCCGAGTGGCAGCGTCATGGCGTTGGCCATCCGTCGGCCGGCGATGTCGATGACCTCAAGGCTGCCGCCGCCGAGGTCGCCGGCGATGCCCTCGGGCTCGTGAAAGCCCATCATGATGCCATGCGCGGCGAGCGTCGCCTCGCGTTCGCCGGTGAGCACCTGGATGCGGGTGCCGAGCGCACTCTCGGCAGCAGTGATGAAGGCCGCGCCGTTGGCCGCCTCGCGCACCGCTGCGGTGGCGATCGCCTGCACATTCTTGACGCCGAGGTTCCGGCAGATGGCGTGGAAGCGGCGCAGCGCCGACAGCGCCGACGTGATGCCGGCTTCGCCGAGCCGTCCGCTCGAGGCGACTTCGCGGCCGAGGCCACACAGCGCCTTTTCGTTGAACAAGGGTGTCGGCGAGCGAACCGCTCCCTCGTAGACGACGAGGCGGACCGAGTTCGAACCAATGTCGATCACGGCGATCGGCTCGAGGCCGGTGGTCGCCGCGCTGTCCTCACGCATGGCGATCATGACGTGCGCGGTCCGCGTTGCGCCTTAGTGGTGGTGCCGCTTTGACGCTCCGTCGCAGTGAACTCGACGCGCGGTGGCGCGCTCGCCTCGAGTGCGGTGCCGCGGCCCGACAGACTGGGGTTGGTCATGAAATACTGGTGGGCGTTGAACGGCTCCTCTCCGGGTGCCGGCAGGATGCGCTCTGAACTGCCGTCGGGGAGAATGCGCCAGCTCTGCTGATTGTCCTTGAGGTTGGCGACCATGATCTGGTCGAGCACCTGCTCGTGCACCGTCGCGTTGCGCATCGGCGTCAGCGCTTCGACGCGGCGGTCGAGATTGCGCTGCATCAGATCGGCGGACGAGATGTAGACGGCGGCCTTGCGCGAGGGCAGCGGCTCGCCCTGGGCGAAGCAGTAGATGCGGCAGTGCTCGAGGAAGCGGCCGATCAGGCTTTTGACGCGGATGCGCTCGGACAGGCCCGGAATGCCGGGTCTCAGGCAGCAGATGCCGCGCACCACGAGGTCGATTTCGACGCCGGCCTGGTTCGCCTCGTAGAGCTTGTCGATGATGCCGGGATCGACCAGCGAGTTCATCTTGGCCCAGATCTGTCCGGAACGGCCGGCGCGGGCATGTGCGATCTCGGCGTCGATGTGCTCGACGATGCGCTTCCTGATGCCGTCGGGGCTCGCCGACATCACCTCGAGTTCGGGCGGGCGGCCGTAGCCGGTGACGAAGTTGAAGATGCGGGCGACGTCGCGGCCGATCGCCGGATCATCGGTGAAATAAGACAGGTCCGTGTAGATGCGCGCCGTCGCCGGGTGGTAGTTGCCGGTGCCGATGTGGGCATAGGTGGCGATCTCGGAGCCTTCGCGGCGCACGATGACGCCAAGTTTGGCGTGCGTCTTGAGCCGCTGGAAACCGTACACGACGTGCACGCCGGCCTTTTCGAGGTCGCGGGCGAGCGTGATGTTCGTCGTCTCGTCGAAGCGCGCCTTGAGTTCGATCACTGCGGTGACCGACTTGCCGGCATCCGCCGCCGCCTTGAGTGCCTCGACGATCGGGCTTTTCTCACGCGAGGTGCGATAGAGCGTCCACTTGATGGCCATCACGTTGGGATCGCGTACGGCCTGGCGCAGGTAGCGCAGCACCACCTCGAAGCTCTCGTAAGGATGGTGGACGACGAAATCCTTCGCCTTGATCGCGGCGAACACGTCGCCGTCGAACTGGGCGAGCCGCTCGGGCATGCGCGGATCGTAGGCGGGGAACACCAGTTCCTGACGCTCCGACGTGATGATCTGCGAGACGTCGGCGAGCCCGAGGAAGCCGTCCTTGACGAACAGCTTGTCGGCATTGACGTGCAACTCGTCGACGACGAACTGGCGCAGCCGCTCCGGCATCAGCGTCGTCACTTCGAGGCGGATGACGCTGCCGAGGCGGCGCAGACGGAGTTTCTCCTCGTAGGCGGCGGTGAGATCCTCCGCCTCCTCCTCGTACTCGATGTCGCTGTCGCGCAACACGCGGAATGTGCCGGAGGCGCCGATCTTGAAGGTCGGGAAAAGCTCGGTCAGGAAGCATTGGATCAGCGTCTCGACGCGGATGAAGCGCTGTTGGGCGCTGGCGTCGATCGGTTCGAGCGGCATGAAGCGCTGCAGCTGGCCGGAGATCGGCACCAGGCCGTTCATCGTCCGGCCATCGTCGCTGGTCATCGCGACGGCGATCGTGAGGCCCTTGTTCTGGATGAACGGGAAGGGATGTGCCGGATCGACGTTGAGCGGCGTCAGCACCGGGAACACGTCGCGCATGAAGCGCTCGCGCAGGCTCGCGAGTTCCGCCTTTGTCAGGTCGGCGCGCTCGACGAACTGGATGCCGAGCCCGGCGAGTTCCGCGCGCAGCGCCTGCCACGTTTCGAGTTTGCGCGACATCAACTCGCCGCCGAACCGGTTGACGGCTACGAGCTGCTGGGCGGGCGTCAGGCCGTCCGCACTCGGCGTGGTGACCCCGGCGCTGACCTGGCCGTAGAGGCCGGCGGCGCGCACCATGTAGAATTCATCGAGGTTCGACGCGGCGATGGCCAGAAAGCGCAACCGCTCGAGCGTCGGGTGGCTCGCATTGCGCGCCTCCTCTAGCACGCGGGCGTTGAATTGCAGCCAAGACAACTCGCGGTTGTAAAACCGATCGGGCCCGGTCGGCACTTTGGTCACCTCGACCTGCTGTTCGACCGTCGTGTCGCGTCCAGGTCGCCGTGCCACGCCGAAGCTCCTTGGCTAAATCGAAATTCCTGCATCGGACGGCTGCCTGATAGCACAGCCATCCGGCGCCCTCCAGCGGGCTGCACTTTGACGAGATGCGACGTCATCGTGAGGTTTGCAGCCTCGGCCAGCTCTGCAGCCGGCGGCCCGCTTCGGCCATGTCGGCGGTAGTGCCGGCATAGGAGAAGCGCACGAAGTGGCGGCCGTGGTCGGGGTCGAAGTCGATGCCCGGCGTGGCGGCAATGCCGGTCTCGGCGAGCATCTGGCGTGTGAAGGCAAGGCTGTCGCCGGTGAAGCGGGAGACGTCGACGTAAAGGTAGAAGGCGCCGTCGGCGGGCACGATCGCATCGAGGCCCGCCTTGGGTAGTGCGTCGAGCAGCAGCGCGCGGTTGGCGGCGTACACCGCGCGATTGGCTTCCAGTTCGGCGCGGCCGTCGAACGCGGCGAGGGCTGCCACCTGCGAGACGGCGGGCGCCGAGATGAACAGGTTCTGGGCCAGCCGTTCGACGGTCGAAACGAGGGCTTCTGGCACCACCATCCAGCCGATCCGCCAGCCGGTCATCGAAAAATACTTCGAGAAGCTGTTGATGACGATGACGTTGTCGCTGCTCTCCAGCGCCGAGTGGGCGCGCGCGCCCCAGGTCAGCCCGTGGTAGATTTCGTCGGAGATGAACCAGATGCCGCGCTCGCGACAGAAGCGGGTGATGGCGGCGAGCCGCTCGGGTTCGAGCATGGTGCCGGTCGGGTTCGCCGGGCTCGCGATCAGCACACCGCCGAGCGGGGACGCCTCGTGCGCCGCAGCGATCGCCTCGACCGTCGGCATCCAGCGTGTCGCCGGGCCGGTCTCGATCAGCACCGGCGTCTGGCCGAGGCTGGTCAGGATGTGGCGGTAGCAGGGATAGCCGGGCGAGGGCAGGGCGACGCGGTCGCCGGCATCGAACAGTGCGAGGAAGCTCAGCAGGAACCCGGCCGACGAGCCGGTCGTCACGACGACCCGCTCGGGCCCGAGGCGGACGCCGTACCACTCGTCGTAGAGGGCGGCGATGCGCGCCCGGAGCTCCGGCATGCCGAGTGCCAGCGTGTAGCCGAGCTTCTCGGTGGCGATGCGGCTGGCGGCGGCGGCGCGGGCGGTGGCGGGTGCGGCGGTGCCTGGTTGGCCCACTTCCATGTGGATCACGGAATGGCCGGCAGCCTCGCGGGCGGCGGCATCGCGCATGACATCCATGACGATGAAGCTGTCGATGCCGGAGCGGCGCGAGGCGGGACGGAGCAGGCCTGTCGTCGCACTCCCGGTTTCGCCAGCGGTCGTGGCAGCGTCAGGCGTCGACCGAGGCGGCATAGGCAGTCTCCTTGTCGGACATGCTTCCTGTCAGACTTACGACGGTTGTCGGGTCCGAATCGGATCGGCGCAATGGCTGGCACACGCCGCGTAACGCCGCAGCAGGCCTGCGGCGCCATGTTGCGGCCCCATTGCTTGGCTGGGCTATCGAGGATCCATCTATTCCGGTCGTCGTGGTCTGTCAGCCTTGCATCGCGTCATCGCAGGCCCGTATGTAGCGCAAAGCGAACACTGCAAGAGGCACGTGGCCTGATGCCGATCCTGAGGCAAGCTCCAAGTCCGACGATCGGCACCCCGCCGCGCCGGTCCACTTTGAAGCATTCGCTACTCCAGCGGGCGGTCGCGATCACCGTCATGGCGGCTGTCGCGGTCAGTGCGTCGGCGCCCTCCGGCCACGCGCAGAACATTCCGTTGATCCGCGATACCGAGATCGAAGCGCTGCTCAACGATTATGCCAAACCGATTTTCCGGGCAGCCGGCCTCGGTGACAATCGCATCGCGGTGCAGATCGTGCGCAGCGACGTGTTCAACGCGTTCGTGTTCGATGGCCGCAGCGTGTTCATACACACTGGCGCGCTGATGCAATCGCCGACGCCGAACCAGGTTATCGGCGTCATCGCGCACGAGACCGGCCACATCGACGGTGCCCATCCTGCCGATCTGCGCACCAGCATGCAGCGCGACGCCACCTTGATCCTGCTGTTGCGCCTGATCGGCATCGGCGCTGCGATTGCCGGCGGCGGCGGCGCGGCGGTGGTGGCCGGTGACGAACTCGTGATGCGCAACTGGCTCGCCAAGCGGCGTGCGCAGGAGGGCGCCGCCGACCTCGCCGGCCTCAAATATCTGAACCGGACCCGCCAGTCGGGACGCGGCATGCTCGAAACCTTCGAACGTTTCCGCGAGCAGGAGTTCGCGCCGGACGCCTACAAGGACCCGTTCGTCAGAAGTCATCCGCTCGCCTCCGACCGTCTCGCGCAGTTGCGTCAGGAGGCGATGCGCAGTCCCTATTTCGACACCAAGGACGCGCCCGAGCTGCAACTGCGCCACGACCTGATGCGGGCGAAGCTCTCAGGCTATCTGGAGCCGCCGGGCACCGTGTTCAATCGCTATCCGGAGCGAGATCAGAGCCTGCCTGCTCGTTACGGCCGTGCCATCGCGCGCTTCTTCCGCGGCGGCGATGGCGGCGTCGAAGCGGCCGTCCGCGAGGTCGAGAGCCTGATCCGCGAGCGCCCGACCTACCCTTACTTCCACGAGTTGAAGGGCGACCTGCTGATGCGCGCCGGGCGCCAGAAGGAGGCGATCCCGTCGCTGCGGCAGGCGCTGAAATTGACCAATGGGGCGCCATTGGTCAGCGTTCAATTGGCCATGGCGCTCGTCGCGACGCAGGACGCGGCCGTGTTGACGGAGGCGGAGGGGTTGCTGCGCCGCTCGCTCGGCGCCGACGAGAACGCGCGTGCGTTCCGCGCGCTCGCCGACATCGCTTACCGGCTCGGCAAGCAGCCGGAGGCGACGGCCGCCATGGCACAGGCGCACATGGCGGAGGGCAACACCAAGCAGGCGAAGATCTTCGCCAAGCGCGCCAAGGTCGGCCTCGCCAAGGGCTCGCCGCTGTGGCTCCGTATGGACGACATCGACCGCCAGAAGATCGAGGTGGACGAATAGCCGACGACCGCTCGCAGCTTGGGCTCGGTCGATCTGGTGACCGTGAATTTACCGGGCAATGAGCCGGACCTCCTGTATAAGCCCGCTGATGCGGCTACCGAGCGATCGGTTGCCGATCAGCCTGACTTCAAACGGATCCCGAGGAATCACCAATGTCCGACAGTTCACCGAGCGCCGGCGTGATGGCAATGTTTGCAGCCGTGGCGGCGTTCGCCCTCGTGCCGTTCGCACTGCCAGACGCCAAGACAGCGGTCGGCGCCGTGGCTAATGTCGCGAGCGTCGGTGCAGGCGCCACACCCGAGGCCCCTGCGGCCACGGCGATCGCACCCGCCAGCCGCTCGTTCTCGGCTGCCCAGCAGGCCGAGATCGGCCAGATCGTCCGCGACTATCTTGTCAAGAATCCCGAAGTTCTGATCGACGTCACGCGCGAATTGGAGAAGCGCCAGGCGTCCGTCCAGGCCGAGCAGCACGAGAAAGTCGTCACCGAGAAGCAGGCCGAGATCTTCCGCAGCAGCTACGATTACGTGCTCGGCAACCCGAACGGCAAGATATCGATCGCCGAGTACTTCGATTATAACTGTGGCTGGTGCAAGCGGGCATTGGGTGAAGTGCAGAAGCTGGTCGATGCCGACAAGGACGTTCGCATCGTCATGAAGGAACTGCCGATCTTCGGCGCCGACTCCGAGTTTGCTGCCAAGGCGGCGATGGCGTCGAAAGCCCAGGGGAAGTACTGGGAGTTCCACACTGCGCTGATGCAGGAGCGTCGCGTCACCAAGGACAACACGTTCGACATCGCCAAAAAGGTCGGCCTAGACGTCGAGAAGCTGAAGGTCGACATGGCGAAGCCCGAGATCGACGCGGCGATGAAGGCGACGGCGGCGACGGCCCAGGCGCTCGGCATCGAGGGGACGCCCGGCTTCATCATCGATTCACGCATCAACGTCGGCTACCTCACTGCGGACGGCCTCACCAAAGTCGTCGATGAAGTGCGTAAGGCCGGCTGCAAGGTCTGCTGAGCTGCTGAACCGACATCACGCTGATCCAAATCGACTAATTTTACGGCCGGCGGGCCTCTTCGAGGGACCGTCTGCCCGGGGAAAGCTGTGTGTCGTTGTTGCTATGCACCATACGACCGCGCAGGATCCGTTCCGCACGGCAGCAGGACCGGCTATAGAGATTGATTGACGGACCCGTGCCCGCTCTATGGAGTGGCACGGCAGACGCCGGACTTTACGGCAAACGAAGCGTCGGCCGACGAGCGAGTGAGACAATGGCGAAAGAATCCAAGGACAGGACCGGCGGCGAGCACGAACTCATTCGCGAACTTGCGGAGCTGCTCAACGACACCGGCCTCAGCGAGATCGAGATCGAGCGCGCCGGCCTCAAGATCCGCGTGGCGCGCCACCTGACGGTCGCAGCCGTCGCTCCGGCGCCGGTCGCTTTGTCGGCGGCAGCTGCAGCAGGCGCGATCGCAGCGGCCCGGCCGGTAGAGGCCGCAAGTCACCCTGGCGCCGTCAAGTCGCCGATGGTCGGCACTGCCTATCGCGCGCCGGAGCCCGGTGCAGCGCCGTTCGTCGAGGTCGGCACGCGGGTCAGCGAAGGCCAGACGATCCTCATCATCGAGGCCATGAAGACGATGAACCATATCCCGGCGCCACGCGCCGGGACGGTGACGCAGGTGCTCGTCGAAACCGGCCAGCCGGTCGAGTTCGGCGAGCCGCTGGTGATCATAGAATAGGAGGGCGGCAGTTGGCCGTCGGTACCCCGCAATCGGACTCATCGCTGGTCCGACTGTCGATTGCCGATCGCCGATCCCCGTTTCACACATGTTCGACAAGGTTCTGATCGCAAACCGCGGCGAGATCGCGCTCCGCATCCAGCGCGCCTGCAAGGAACTCGGCATCGCGACGGTCGCTGTCCACTCGACCGCCGACGCCGATGCCATGCACGTGCGCCTCGCGGACGAGAGCGTCTGCATCGGCCCGCCGCAGGGCTCCGAGAGCTATCTCAACATCCCGCGCCTGCTCGCCGCCTGCGAGATCACCGGCGCTGACGCGGTGCATCCGGGATACGGCTTCCTGTCCGAGAACGCCCGCTTCGCCGAGATTCTCGAGGAACACGGCATCACTTTTATCGGCCCGACCTCCGAGCACATCCGGATCATGGGCGACAAGATTGCGGCCAAGGAGACCGCCAAAAAGCTCGGCATCCCGGTCGTGCCGGGCTCCGATGGCGCCGTCACCAGCGAGGCTGACGCCCGCCGCATCGCCAAGGCCATGGGCTATCCGGTCCTGATCAAGGCGGCAGCCGGCGGCGGCGGACGCGGCATGAAGGTCGCGCGCAGCGAGGAGGAGATCGGCCAGGCGCTGCAGACGGCACGGTCCGAGGCCCGCGCCGCGTTCGGCGACGACAGCGTCTACATCGAAAAATACCTCACCAAACCGCGCCACATCGAGATCCAGGTGTTCGGCGACGGCAAGGGCAATGCCATCCACCTCGGTGAGCGCGACTGCTCCTTGCAGCGCCGCCACCAGAAGGTGTTCGAGGAGGCGCCCTCGCCTGCCCTCAACGATACGCAGCGCAAGCGCATGGGCGAGATCGTTGCCAAGGCAATGCAGAAGCTCAAGTATCGCGGCGCCGGCACCATCGAGTTCCTCTACGAGGACGGCGAGTTCTACTTCATCGAGATGAATACCCGCATCCAGGTCGAGCATCCGGTCACCGAGATGATCACCGGCCTCGATCTCGTGCTGGAGCAGATCCGTGTCGCCTCGGGCGCGCCGTTGTCGCTCACGCAGTCGGAGGTGACCTTCTCCGGCCATGCCATCGAGTGCCGCATCAACGCTGAAAACCCGCGCAATTTCCGCCCCTCGCCGGGCAAGATCACCTACTGGCACCCGCCGGGCGGGCTCGGCGTGCGCGTCGATTCCGGCGCCTATCAGGGCTATACGATCCCGCCCTACTACGACAGCCTGATCGGCAAGCTGATCGTGCACGGCAAGACTCGCAACGAGTGCATGATGCGGCTGCGCCGTGCGCTGTCCGAGTTCGTCATCGACGGCGTCGAGACGACGATCCCGCTGTTCGTCGAGCTGGTCCGCCACCCCGACATCGCCAACGGCATGTACGACATCCACTGGTTGGAGCGGTACCTCGGCAAGCCGTGACGTAGTCGAGGGGAATGCGCTGACGGTGTCGCCCCTCAGAGCGTGCTGGATGTTGTCGCAGACCTTGCTACACTGATGCTCCTTCAGGGCCATTGGCTTGCTACGCCCCTGCGCCACCTGTGGGCGGAGGTGACCGTTGAGTAGACGCGACAGCCCGGTTTTCGAGATCACGGCGGATGTGCTGTTGCGCGCCTACCAGTGCGGGATCTTCCCGATGGCCGAGAGCGCCGACGATCCGCAACTGCACTGGATCGAGCCGCCGGCGCGGGGCATCCTCCCGCTCGACCGCATCTACGTGCCACGCCGCCTCGCCCGCACGATCCGCAGCGCGCCCTATGAGATCCGCATCGACAGCGACTTCGAGGGCGTCATCGCCGGCTGCGCGGAGGCCAAGGCCGGCCGCTCGTCCACGTGGATCAACAGCCGCATCGTCACGCTCTACGGCGAGCTGTTCGAGCGCGGCTACTGCCACACGGTCGAAGCCTGGCAGGACGGCCGCCTCGTCGGCGGGCTCTACGGCGTGGCGCTCGGCGGCGCGTTCTTCGGCGAGAGCATGTTCTCGCGCGCCCGCGACGCCTCCAAGATCGCCCTCGTCCACCTCTGCGCGCGCCTGATCGAGGGCGGCTTCAATCTGCTCGACACCCAGTTCGTGACCGACCACCTGAGCCAGTTCGGCACCATCGAGGTCAGGAAGCGCCGCTTCCACACCCTGCTCGCCGAAGCCCTCGACCGCGACGCGGATTTCGCGAGGCTGCCCGCCGACACCGACCCGCGCCGCATCCTGGAGATCATCGCCGCCGCAGCCCCCGCCGACGGCGGCTGAGCTCGCCACGGCTCGGTTTCGATCGCTTGTCCGCCCGCCCCGCACGCGCATATTGTGTATCTACACCTCAAAGCGCGTCCTGCATCTAAACGGGCGGCGCGGCGGCCTCGCCTCGGATGATAAGAAGCGGAAGACGGCAAGGCCGCCGCACCGCGCACATCGGGAGTGGGCCCCCATTTCGAGGTTTGAATGCGGCCGGCGAAGGCGTCTTCCATGAGCCTCGCCGTTGCCGGCCCCCGCGTGCGAAGCACGCAGACCTCACGGACCGCGTGCGAAGCACGCAGCCCTTATGGACCGCGTGCGCAAGCACGAGCAACCCGGCCGCCACACCGCCGCCCCACTGAAGGCAGACGGCTTTCCCCGGCGCGCCAACCACCCCGTCGCTCCCAGCTCGAGTTCCGGGCCCGTTCATCGGTGGTCGTGCGAGGATGATGGCATGGGTGCGGCAGCCGGGGATAACCGCCCCGGCGCGAAGCGCCGCCGCAGGTCGGGTCAAGCAAGCGCACAGCGCGGCGCGACCCGACAACGAAGAGCGCGTGCAGCGCACGTTTTCTCCTCTCCCGCCTCTCGCCGCAGCCCCGCGGAGCAAGACCGGAGCTTCGCACATTTTCTGGCGGCTCGGCAGCATGCTTCGGTAGCGCCGACCGCCTCCCTGCGGAGCATACGGACATGTCCGGCGCCGCCGGCCCGCGCTAGCCTGCGTGAGGTCCGAGGGCAGAAGTGCCCTTGATACCGACCGTCGGCTGAACTTCGGCTTGGGGCCCAGGCTGTGTGAAAACGTACGCAGATCTTCGGGACGAACGTCGCGCATGCTATTCTGCCGCAATGAATCGGTGGGGGCAGCATGGTCGGGTT
>Ga0247831_1006758_pt1 | contig 13292 bp, 11 predicted proteins | sample LaCruzMarch2015__9_FD_192406 | JGI IMG/M metagenome (GOLD analysis project Ga0247831, IMG submission 192406) | Freshwater microbial communities from meromictic Lake La Cruz, Castile-La Mancha, Spain - LaCruzMarch2015_1m | ecosystem: Environmental > Aquatic > Freshwater > Lake | place: Spain...
TCAATGCCAGACACTTAAGGATTTACATATTTAAACGTAATAATATGTAATTATTGAAAAATTATATCAGATAATAAAATTAAAATATATTTATTTACAATAATCAAATAACTTTTTTACAAATAGTTTATTTATGTTTTATTTATATTTAAAGACTATTTTATAAAACAACGATTAAAAAATATAAATAAATTTATTTTTTAAAAATATTTTATCAATAAACTTAATATATTATTAAATTTTTATTGATAAAATATTTTTAAAAAGAGTATTCAATAAAATATTTATAATCAATGAAAATAATCTTTTATTTTACATTATACAGTATTAGTGTAAAAATCCTTAAGTGTCTGGCATTGAATTTACACCCAATTCCAGACACTTAAGGATTTACATATTTAAACGTAATAATATATTATTACGTTTAAATATATTTATTTATAATAATTAAATAACTTTTTTACAAATAGTTTATTTATGTTTTATTTATATTTAAAGACTATATTATAAAATAATGATTGAAAAGTATAAATAAATTTATTTTTAAAAAGAGTATTCAATAAATTTTTTATAATCAATAAAAATAATCTTTTATTTTACATTATTTAATATTAGTGTAAAAAATTCTTAAGTGTATGGCATTGATTCTACATATCCAATATTTTTTTATTTTGTTTATTAAATTATTTGGTTTATCTAGTTTTATATAATGTTTTAATTTATTAAACAATTATTCTATACAGATTAAACATGGATAATATGGACATTTATATAATAAAAAATTACCACTATTTTTTATTATATTTTTTACTTTATTGCATATTTCTGTTAAATATATATTAAAACGTTTAGCATTTACATAATATCTTCATATAATTGATATATGAAGAGGTTATGTAATAGCCTCGTTAATATTTATAAAAATATACTTTATATAAATATATACTTTATATAAAATTAATAAATATTGATTTAAAAAAGATATAGACTTAAAATTATATTTAAAGATATATAAAAATGATAGATAATTCTTTATATTATATGGATGATATGGATAATTGTGAAAAGATGGATTTAAAAATTATTAATTTTATAAAAATGATTAATAATAAAGATAAAAATAATATTCCTAAACCTAGTTATTTTACAATCTCAACACAATCAGCAATGTGTAATATAAATGGTGTTAATAATATTGATTTATCAAAAACGATTATTAATATTACTCAAAATATAGTATTAAATATTGTTCTTAAAAAAAATTTAAATTATTTAATAAGAGGAATTATAGTAGATAATATTATAATTCGTTTTGATGAGAGTTATTTAAAAAAGTATAAAAAACCATTTATTAAATTTATGGGTTTAATTATTGATCCAAATAATTATTCAGACTGTTTAGCGATGTATGATGAAATTGAAAAAATTGAAAATACTTCTTTAAAAAAACATGGTAGACAAAAGAAAAAGAAAGATAATGAATATTTTTATAATAGTTGTTCAATAATAGTAAAAGCAGCATTAGATATTAAATGTGTAAATATTAAATTATTTAATAATGGTAAAATAACATTAACAGGTTCAAAATATGAAACAGATGGTTATTATGCATCAAAAGTATTATTAGAAGAAATGAAAAAAAATAAAGATATCTTTCCAGATACTGATGAAAATTATATAGATAAAATATTTATTGATAATTATAAGATTACAATGATTAATAGTGATTTTAATACAAACTTTAAAATAGATTTGATTAAATTACTAAGTATATTGAATGTAAATGAAAAAGATTTATTTACAAAATTTAATCCTGAAAAATATAGAGGACTAATAATAGGATTTTATTGGAATACTGAAAAAAATATACAAGATGGAAAATGTTTATGTAAGTCACGTTGTAATGGAAAAGGAACAGGAACAGGTGATGGACAATGTAAAAAAATAACTATCTCTATATTTAAAAGTGGATCAGTAATAATAACAGGTGGAAGATTAGTTAAACAAATTGATGATGCATATATTAAAATAAATGATTTTTTAAAAGAGAATTATTATGATATAATAAAATTATCTATATTGGATTATATAGATGACGATATTAATGAAATAGAAGAAGTAAATAAAAATATTAAAATTAATGAAACTAAGAAAATTAAAATAAAAAAAATTATAAAAAGTAATTAAAAAATTTATGTTTTAAATTACGTCTTCCATTCTTATTTTTCTTTATTTTCTCTTACATTTTTTAAATTTATTTTTTATATCAGAAAATAAATTTTCAATAGGATTATGATTAGGACTATATTTAGGACATAGCATTAATTTAGGACCGGTTCTTCTAGTAAAAAATTATATTTATTTTTATTTATATTTTTTCATTGTAAAATTATCAATTAAAAATATAAATATAATTTATTCTACTTTCTTCTATTTCATTTAAAAAAGTATCATCCTTAAAACAATTAGGTCTGGTACTGGATGGAAAATTTCATAACTTTTATTATTTAACATATTATTTTATTGATATTTTCAACAATAAAATAAAAATAATTTATAATCATTTCTTAAAATTTGCCTAGAAGGGTCAGGCCTAAACTACGTCCAGTGCTGCTAGTCAAAAATTATATTTTATTTATTTTTACTTATATTTTCATTGTTAAAATATCAATGAAAATATAATAATTTATTAAAATAATTTTAAATTTGACTAGCAGCACTGAGCCTAAACACAATATTTTTTAGGCTTTTTTCTAAGTTAATTTTAATTTACAATATATCATTAATATTTTATTTAATAATATTTTAATATTAAACTTTTGTAAAACTAATAATTTAATATTATTTCTTTGGAAAAAAGAATCTTCTTTAACTAAATTTAAAACATATATTAAAATATCAATGTCAGCACATCTCTTTTTATTAGGTCTACTATCAATGCCAGAAACTTAAGGATTTTTACACTAATATTGAATAATGTAAAATAAAATATTATTTTCATTAATTATAAATATTTTATTGTATACTCCTTTAAAATATTTTTTTATCAATAAACTTAATATACATTAAAAAAAATATTGATAAAAAATAATTTATCTATACTTTTTAATCATTATTTTATAAAATAGTCTTTAAATATAAATAAATAAACTATTTGTAAAAAAGTTATTTGATTATTGTAAATAAATATATTTAATTTTTTATTTATTAATATAATTTTCAATAATTGCATATTATTATGTTTAAATATGTAAATCCTTAAGTGTATGGCATTGGGTCTACTATATAACTTTAATAATTTATTATCTAATGAAATTACATATTTTTTATATATTTTTATCAATAAACTAAACAATAGATTTTTAGGTGTTCTTTCTTCACTAAATCTTAATTTAAAGTTTTTACAATATTATTTATACTATAATTTTGATCTTTTGATTTAAATTCTGTTAAAATAAAAATTGGATTGTATGTTATATTTGTTTTAATTTATTATTTATAAATTTTATAATAAATTAAAATTTAATTTATTAGAGCTGTAAAATATATATTTCTTACTATAATTTGAATAAAATAAATTAAAATATATTTAAGAGATTTTTATTTATTTATATTCTTTATATTAATCATTAATATTGTATATAAATTATATTTTTATTTTCAATAATTTATAAAATAGATTAACTTTTTTTTCAGATAAATTCTAATAAATATGTTTATATTTTTATAAAATTTTAATATTTTTATAAAACTATTGATTCTACTACTCCATTATAAAATTATAATTTAATTATAATTTTTTCATATTTTAATTTTTTAATATAAAAGTATCCAAAAATCCTAAATTTGAATGTACATTGTTAGTAGAACTTTGTCTAATTTAAAATAATAATTAATTTTATTTAATTTTATTTAATTTTATTTAATTTTATTTAAAATTAATTAATTATCTAAAGTTAATAATATATAATGAGTGAATTTAAAAAAATTATGAAAAGAATTAAAACTGAAAAAAAAAGAATAAAAGATGAAAAAAAAATATTGAAAGAAGAAGAAGAAAGAATAAAAGATGAAAAAGAAATATTGAAAGAAGAAGAAGAAAGAATAATAGATGAAAAAGAAATATTAAAAGAAAAAGAAGAAAGAATAAAAGAAGAAGAAGAAAGAATAAAAGAAGAAGAAATATTAAGTAGAACTATAGAAACTCATATTATTAACTTTGATGAATTTTATAATAATAAACTAATAAAAAAATTAAAAGTGAAAGCCAAAGATGAAGTTTTTACGAAAATTATTGAAAAATTAAGAGAAATAGTTCCACAAAATAATAAATATCTTAGAGAATATCATGAATATTATGGTCGTTATCCATCATCATCATCACCACTACCACCATCATCATCATCCAACTCATCATCATCATGTATGTATGATACGTCATTATCATCATCGCCATCATCATCATCATCATCATCATCATCATCATCATCATCATCATCATGTATGTATGATACGTCATTATCATCATCGCCATCATCATGTATGTATAATACATCATCATCATCACGTATGTATGATACATCATCGTCATCATCATGTATGTATGATACATCATCGTACAAATTGAAAAAATTATTGAATAAACGGTCAAAATTATCACCTCCCCCATCACTTAAAATCCCTAAATCAGATTTATCTGCTTTACCTAGACATATGTTCCCACTATGGATAAAAGAAGTAACTAGTTTTCATGGTCCAGGAATTATGGAAAATTCCATATTTTTAATTAAAGATGAAAAGGATTATTTTAGGCATATAAGTAAGAATACAAGTAAGAATACAAGTAAGAATACAAGTAAGAATACAAGTAAGAATACAAGTAATAATTCACCTATTGAACTAATATTTGGATTATTAATAGATAATATATTTTATTATATAAGAGTAAGTCTAAGTAATCTAAATGTAACTATACATTCAGATATTCATAAGAAATATTTTATCTAAAACTTATTTACTATAGACTAGCTCAGTTCTAGTCAAATTTAAGAAATTATTATAAATTATTATTATTTATTGATATTTTAAACAATAAAATAATATGTCAAATAAAAAAGTTATAAAATTTGCCATCCAAGCTAAGTCCAGTGCTGCTAGTCAAAAAGTATATTTTATTTATTTTTATTTATATTTTTTATTGTTGAAATATCAATGAAATATAATAATTTATTAAAATAAGTTTAAATTTAACTAGCAGCACTGGGCCTAATCCATGCCTATACAGTTCCTAATTTATTATTTATTAATAAATATTTATTAAAATTATAAAAAAATAAAATATATGTATATATTTCATTTTTTTTTTATAAAATACTATATATGGTAATTATAAGTAATTTAGATAAAAGAGAATATATACCAATTTCAAATAATTACGAAGTAATAAATGAATCAAATGATGATTTTCATTTAGTTATTTACTATTTAGACTATAATAAAATAAAAGTAATTATTCGTAGACTAGATTTAATGAGTGGTTGGGGATTAGATCTTAAAATAAAAATATATTCAATAAATATAGATGAAATAATATCATTAGGAAGCAGTGAAAATAATTCTAAAATAATTGATATATATACAAATATTAAAATATTTAAAGAAAGTTTTGGAAATCAATTAATTCCTAAATTAATTATACAAACATCATTTAGTAAAAATATTGAAAATTTATTACATTATAATTCTATTTTAACTTATATTGAATTAAATCCTGAATATGAATATATGTTTTATGATAATAATGAATGTAGATTATTTATAAAAAATAATTTTAATGAAATTATATTAAATTCATATGATCTTATTATTCCTGGTGCATTTAAAGCAGATTTTTTTAGATATTGTTTTTTATATATTAATGGGGGTTGTTATTTTGATTGTAAAAGTATTTTAAGAATACCATTAAGAAAAATTATAAAATATAATGATGAATTTATTTTATGTAAAGATATTAGTAAAGGATATTATAATGCTGTTATTTTAACAGTTAAAAATAATAAATTAATTTTAGATACAATTAGCTTATGTGTCTATAATATATATAATATCAATAATTATTATAATATGAAAAATTCTATATACATGTCTATTGATTCATTATTATCATTTACAGGACCTGTATTATTATATAATGCAGTTCATAATAATATTTCAAATAATAATATTAAATTATATCATAGATTTGAAAATACAAGATACAAAGAATATATAATTAAACATGAATATCAAAAACTATTTATAGAAATGAATGGTATTTATATAATTACTAAACAATATAAAGATTATCATAGTAGTAGTGGTATACATTATAGTGAACAATGGAATAGAAAAGAACTTATTTATAAATATTTTCCAACATCATATAGTAATAAATATAAATTTTATCTTTATAATAAAACAAATGATATATTTGAATTTCATATTTTAAATAATAATATAATGATTATTGAAAGAAAAGATTTTAATTGTGGATGGGGAATAGGTTTTAGATTAAAAATAATAAATGAAGAAACAAATGAAGATTTAATATTAAATATTAATTCTTCAATATGTAATTTTAAAAAAATATATATTCAAGAAAATTTTTTTAAAGAAAATATATTAATAAAATCATTTTATATTAATAATACTATTGATGATTTTTTGTTACATATTATAGATAATGAATCAAATAAAAAATTAATAATATTTAATAATCATAAAAAATCATGGAAAGATCTAAATGTAGATTTAATATTAAATAATAACAATAAATATAATATAGATATATCTGAATCAGAATTACCTTTAAAAATAATTGATATTAATATTTAATTAGTTTATATTATTAAAAAAAATAATATAAATAATTATGGAATATTTAATTAAAAATAATTATGTTATAAATAATTTATTTGATAATGATTTTTTAATTATAATATATTATATATCAATAAATAAATGTAAAATTATTATACATTTATTAAATAATAATTCATGGGATAAAGATTTAAAAATAAAAATAATGGATATAAATAATGAAAATTATGAAAATATATCATTAGGTAGTTGTAATAAAAATCATAAAATTATAGAATATTATTTAAATATAGATATATATAAAATAGAATATAAAGAAAATATTATACCAAAAAATATAATACAAATTGGATTAAATGATTATAACATAATACTTCAAGATTTAAATCCAGATTATATATATAAATATTTTACAGAATCAGATTGTAGAAATTTTATTAAAAATAATCAAGATAAGGTTAATATTGATATTTTATCGGCATATGATATTTTTATATCGAATTTTAAAATAGATATATTTAAATATTTATATCTATATTTAAATGGAGGATGTTTTTTTAATAATATTATATTAAAAGAATCTTTAAATAAACTTATAAATGATAATGATAAATTTATTGTATATGATCAAGATATTATTTTTGTAGAAAAATATAATGAATTTTTATTAGAATGTTTAAAAGATTCAATTGAAAAAATTAATTCTTTAAAAAAATATGATGATCATTATTTTATAACACGTAATAGATTTAATTTTGATATAAATAAATCAATAGATAATAATTTGATAATAAAATTTAATGAAAATACGTTAATTGAAAATAATTTTTATTATCATAAAAAAATATTAAATTATATATTTTATTTTGAAAATGATATAGATATATTATATATTGGAAATGATTTATATGAACTAGATATAAATGAAGATAAAAAAATAAAAATTAGAATCCTTTATTATCCTACAAATGATTTATTTTATTTAAATGTATCTAAAAAATTTATTTTAGACGATAATTATTTATATTCATATAATATAAAATTATTAGATTATACTTTTTATTTTTATAAATCAGATTATAATGATATTTTTGATATATTAAATATTAAAGATAATATTTTTCAAATAAAAAGAATGGATCAAAATAGTGGATGGTCTCAAGATCTTAAAATAAAAATAATTGATAAAAATTATGTATATGATATAAATATAGGTTCTAGTGAAAATAATAAAAAAAAATTTATTATTGAATAAAATAATAAAAATTATTATTGAATAAAATAATATAAAAAAATATTTTTTTATATAAATATGGATAAATGTATAGGATGTAATAAAGAATATACTAAACGTGGTATAAAATTACATCATAAAAAGTGTAAAGATTTTTTAAAAAATATAAACATAAAAAGTATAGAAGAAACAAAGATTATACTCAAAAATAAAATTGATTCAAAATCAAATAATTTTTTATTAGATGATTGTATAAAAAATATTTATGAATTTATATTTATGCCTAATAAATATATAGATAAAAATATTACTTATTATAATTTATATAGAGATTTATGTAATATATCATTTGTATGTAAAAATTTTTACTTAAATTGTCCTTCTATACATTTTATGAAAGATGAAATAAATTTAGAAATTAAAGAAAAAATATGTAGATCAAAATCAAAAATTTATGGATTAACAGATGAGGAATTAGATACTTTGGATTATAAAATTTCAAAAAGACATATGGGTGGCTGTTATCATTTATTTAATATTATTGATATAAAAAATAAAGCATATATGAAATATGGTACAAATTATGATTATGAAAAATATTTAATAAAAAAACAATATATAAAATCATTAACAAAAAAAGAAAGAGATTTTATATATGAAAAAAATAAAAATACATATGATAATTTATTTATAAAATATGATTATATAAATAATCAATATTTAAAAAATATATATGATGAAAATATTGATTCTATTAAAAATTTTTATCCTAATATTGAAATTATAGAAAAAAAAATTAAATTAAAAATTAATTTAGTAAATGAATTAAAAAAAAATAATATTGATTATTTTGAAACAAAAGAAGTTATATATTATATAAATGACATAAATGATAAAGATAAATATGACATATATGATGCAATAAAATCATTAAATAATAGAATTATTAAAGAAAAAAAATATAAAGAAATAAATAAAAATTATGATTTATTAGCATATAAATTTATTGATGACAATGACAAAGATATTAATGATTTATTTAGTATAATAAATAATGTTGAAATTATCAAAAAAAATATTGATGAAAATATTTGTATTTCACATATGAATGATATAGATAAAATAAATATTTATATAGATAATATAGTTTGTAGTTGGTTTAATAAGAATAAATCAAAGTTAGAAAATTCTACTTTTATAGAATATTTTGATAATAAATTACAAGAAAAAATAAAAAATATTCATATAGAATATTTAAAAGAAAAAGAAAAAAAAATAAACGATATTATTTTAAGAAATAAAATAATAGATGATCTTAAAAATGGTATAAAAATTAAAAAAAATATTAAGTTGAAATGTAAATGTAATAATACTGCTTCATATAAATGTATTGATTATTTATGTAGAAAATGTTGCAATAATTATAATTGTTATATTCATTGAAATGTTCATTTTAATGTTTATTGAAAAATTTTAATTATATTTGATATATTATCAATTAATTGAATAATTTTTGATAGTATTATATCACTATTTTGTATATTTTCTTTATTTTCTTCTATTAATAAATTAAAAATAAATTTTATTAAATTCATTTTTATATCAAAATCTATATTTATATATTGTAAATTATTTATATTATCTAGTATTTTTGTAATATATTGATATATTTTAGTTATATTTAATATTTCTAAATTAATTTTGTCATCTTTTATGAAATTTAATGATAGTATTTCATCAAATATGCTTTCAATACTATCAAAAAAATATGGGTTATTATTTAATATTTCATTTATTAAATCAATTGTTTTATCTTCTAGTTTAACAATATATTTATCATTATTTTGTAAAGAATTAATTGAATTATATAGTAAATTTGCTATTTTATTTTTAGTATTCATATATATATTAAAATAAATTTATTATTTTAAATTAAATTATTAATTATAATATTTTAAATTATTTTATTACACCTAATTTAAGAAAAATGGAACAGTAAGTTTTAACATTTTTTAATCTTAATGATCTCATTTTTGAACAATCTAATTATACATTTGATTATAAAATTTATACAGATTGCTATTCAGTATCTATTCAAATGCTACATAAAGATAAAGTTGAAAATGAAAAAAATAAAAAAGAAAACATGAAAAATAAAAAAAGAGAAAATAGAATAAATACAAAAGATATGACACAAGAAAAAGAAGTTTATAAAATAAAACAAAAAGAAGAAAAAAAGAAAAGTGAAGAAAAATATAAATTAGAACAAAAAGAAAGAAAAGATAAAGCAAAAAGAAGAACAACAGAAAATTAAAGACTAAATAAAAAAAAATAATGAAGAAATTAAAATTAATAGTAATATTGATTTTAAATATTTAGAAGACTTAAATGATAATGAATTAGAAGAAATAAAAAATAATAATTGGGTAGTTATTGATCCAGGAAAAAAAACATTATTATACATGAAAGATAAAAAGGGAAAAATATTAAAATATACCAATAAAAAATATGTAAGAAAAACAAAAAGGATAAAGTACCAAAATTTATTACAAAATTATCGAAATAAAAATAATATATCAGAAATAGAAAATGAATTAAAAAATTATAATTCAAAAACTTGTAATTTAGAAAAATTTAAAACATATATACTAAATAAAAATAGGATAAATAAAATTTTATTTGAAGAGTACAATAAAGAAATATTTAGAAAATACAAATGGTATGATATATAAACAGAAAAAAAGCAGATATTAATTTAATAAGAGAAATTAAGAAAGAATTTTGAAAGAAATCAATATTATTATATGGAGATTGGTCAATGAAAGGAAACTGTAATAAAGAAAACGTATCAACACCAAATATGAGATTAAAAAAATTAATAGGTGCACAAATGAAAATTTATAATTTAGACGAATATAATACATCAAAATTAAATTATAAAACAGAAGAACAATGTAAAAATCTCTATCAATATGGTAAGAAAGGAATAATAAGAAAAGTACATTCAGTTTTAACATATCAAATTGGATGTATAAATAGAGATAAAAATGCTGTATATAATATGGAAAAAAATAGTAAATAATAATTTACTTTATAAAAAACGTCCAGAAAGATACTGTAGAACAATAAAAGGTATAAACCTATCAGAACAGGACACAAATAAAGTTCAGGGTCAAGTCTTACCATGCCTTCCTTAAGGTAAAATTATATCTCATTTATGAAAAACTGTCCCATTTTTCTTAAATTAGGTGTAATAAAGTTAATATATAACTCGTGATAAATAAATCATTTTTATAAATATTAATTTATAAAAAATATATATTAAATTTTTTTATTTTTAAATTTTAGAGATATTTCATAATTCATTTATCAATATTTTTTGTTATTTTATTATAAAACTATATAAAAATTTTAATTTTTATAGAATATAATTTATTAATAATTTTAATTTATAAATTTAAAATATATTTATTATAAATGAAATCATTAATTTAGTAGAATCAATAAATTATCTATATAAAAACACTAGATTTTGATATAGATAATTTATTAATAGTTTTTTTAATTCTTTTAATTGTATTATGATATGATATTGTTGTCTTTATATTATTAGTAATATTTTTAAATTTTTCTTTATTAATATTAAAAAATAATTTTACTTCTTTTGGATTAAATAAATAAAAATATAATAAATTAAAATTATTTTTATGTAATATTTTATTTTCTTTAAAAAAAAGTAAATTTTTAGTAATAGTCTCATACAACTCTTTTTTATCAATTAAATCTTTTCTATATTTATTTATTTTACTCTCTATTTTTTTTATATTTTTTTTTATTGTTTCATTTGATTTACATGATAATTTATTTGATTTTTTTAATTCATCTTGATATTTTTTTAATGTGTCTGATATTTTAATAAAATTAAGTAATTTACCTGTAAATGATAATATATCTGTATTTAATATATCGTCTATATTTTTAGTAAAATTAATATAAGTATATCTATAATCATCTGTGTTAGATAATTGTCTAGTGATAGTTGAAATTTGTGGAATATTATTATTGTCATTTATTTTTGAATAACCTCTACAAGATATTAATATATAAGTAGATGGTATTTTAGCATCAATATGTTGTTTATATAATGAAATAATATTTAATATTTCACTTAAAAACAAAGGTTTTAAATATAAATCATTAATATCTATTAAATCTTTGTTATAGTCACGAGTAGTTTCTTCTCTTATTTTATTTAAAAATTTTTGATTAATTTTTGTTTTTGTATCTAATTCTTTTACCATTGAATCAGATTTAGAAAGAAAACTTAAAGCTTGAGTAATTATACCTATAAATGAATATGATTTAGTATGATTTGTATTACCTTCAATAGAATAATAAGGTTCAAAATTAATTAACATGTCTAGTATAGGAGTATTACCATATACTATAAAACCATTTGTTTCACTTTGAATAAAGGTAGGTCTTTTAGTCTGATTTCTTAAATAATTATATACAGCATTATTTGGAATATGTGCATAGACATGACCTTTATTAATAGGGATAAATAAATTTAGATTACTTGGAACTAAACATATTCTATTTTTAATTGTTGATCCATGTCCTTTTATTATACCTATATTATCATTTTCATTTACAATCGATTTATTTATTTTTAAATCATTAACAAAATTTTTATGATATTTAAATCTATTAAAAAAATTTGTTAACAAGTCTGGATTTACATGTATATTATTTGGTTTTAAACGAATATTATAGTTAGTTACATTATTATTGTCTTCATTATTATTTTGTATAAAAGAAGATAATAATGGGGGTAATGGGAGCAATGATGGTGATAATGGAGGTAACGAAGGTAATGAAGATAATTGATCTATTAAATTTTTACGAATATTACTATATATATTTTCATCTTCGTCTTCGTTTTCATCTTCAAGTCTTTTTTTTTCTAGTCTTTTTTCAAGTCTTTTTTTTTCTAGTCTTTTTTTTCAAGTTCTTTTCGAAATGCATTTTCAAAACTCATTATATATATATAGGAGCTGTTGCATAATTAAGTTATCAATATTTTATTGGTACATATTTTTGTTATTTTATTAAAATACCAACTAAAAATAAAAATTTGTTTTTTATTTTTTTAATAAATTAATATTAAATTTATATATATTTTTAATATATTGTATTA
>Ga0247831_1006771_pt1 | contig 13268 bp, 12 predicted proteins | sample LaCruzMarch2015__9_FD_192406 | JGI IMG/M metagenome (GOLD analysis project Ga0247831, IMG submission 192406) | Freshwater microbial communities from meromictic Lake La Cruz, Castile-La Mancha, Spain - LaCruzMarch2015_1m | ecosystem: Environmental > Aquatic > Freshwater > Lake | place: Spain...
ACCTATTATCCCTCTGGAATATTCCCTTGTCCTACCTAGTATCCCCCTATTCCCTTGTCTTACGTTACATAGTATCATATATCCCCCTATTACCTGTGGCTCCTTTCCTAGCCATTTACGTAAACATCCGTGGATTGGAATCATTATTTCGCCGGTATCACGAGATCCAATAGACATCATGTCGTCGCTCGGAGCTACTGCGAGTGATGGTGATGGACGGCTGGTCGTCGTCAGTGGTGGTGGTGATGATGGCGTTGTGGATCAGCAGGTTACATCGATTGAACAGCTCACGGCATCCCTCCAACGCGAAAAGTTAGCCAAACGTAAAATGTATGGCTATCTGGTAAAAATTGCGGACGAATTAAAAGCATTACGTAATGAAAGTGAACAACTAATACATGCTGCCGAGTATGCCCAGCGTGCGTGGCACGAGGGAGGCATGTGGCGTGGACCGAATGTATTACCGGATGCTGCTAGTAATGGACTGCATAATAATAGTGGAGGAGGAGGAGGAGGCAGTGCAGCAGCAGGCGCAGGTGCAGGCAGTACTGGGCCAGCGTTGGTACCACGTGCACCTTTGAGCCTAACTGATCTATTCGTGGATATTGTTAGTGAGTTGGCTGTTTTCTGAAGATCATATTTGAATCTCTTGATGTATTTCTCATGTACATCGATTGTCAATTTCATTGCACATTCATTCTCACTTCATTACATCGACGATCGACGCACTCACTCCTTACAGCTGTAACGAGTTTTTTACGTGTCGGTGCGGCCATACAAGATCGAGGGACTATCGACACACCCGTCCTAGCCTACTTTGCCGTCTTTTGGTTAATATGGAAAAAGGAGGAATCATATTCCACAAGATTTGATACCACAGATATATCATCACATCTAATGACACTATCAGTCTGCTTTGCATTACTTAGTGGTAGTTTAAGTGCTTACTCAACCTTGGATTCGGGAGGATGTACTCGTATTATGGGTGTGGCCATGTTCGTGGCATTATTACACGCGGCTCTATACATTCGTGTATGGTGTTGGTTCCATAATGCAGAAGATACTACTGTTAACTTATCAGTTAAAAACTATGCCATATTGAATACTATCATGAATGTTCTCGAGGCACTAACGTATGGTGCGGGGATTGCATTACACGATCATCCAATTTATGGAGGTGGTGATTGGAGAAAGTATATATTCCTTATTGGTGTTATATTGAATATACGTCTACCGTGTGCGATTATGCCAAATGACTTTCACACGGCCTGTAGGAAACGTGGTGTGTTATTCATACTATTACTTGGTTTTAACCTCCAGAGTATACTAACTACGGCATCTCCCTTCTTCAACTACTGGGAACCATCATTTACACAATATGCATTCATATTCCTTGAGTGTCTACTACTATTCATGATCAAATTACTTTACGTCGATGATATGTATGTTGCACCGCATGATCATGCATTGCTATACAATCAAGTTTCTGGATTTTTCTTCAACGTTGGTAACTTTACACTATTACTCTTCACGACAGTCCTCGGGTCTGGATTGAATCTCTTAACACACAGCTATCTAGCAGCAGCGGCGTCATTACCAAATGATGCCAAGAATTTAGTCTGTGGGGGCATGTCATTGGTCTTCTTTTCAATATTGTTTATTAAATGTATGCACATACGTCGTGTACCGACAAATCCCAAACATGAACAGTTATTCCTAATTGCGTACTTTACACAAGTTGCTGGTGTCCTTATCATTGTGTACGTTACAGCACGCATGTACTTTCTACCAACGTCCGGTGGTGAAGAAGAAATAGAAGGCTTCTTGGCATTACTTATGCGGAATGAGATACAAATGTTATTTGTACTTGTGGTGTTTGCATTGATCTTGCTTATTCTATCATACATGGATGAGGCCCTTGAATTGCAATTGTACAGTGATGCTCTTGAGGCAAGTGAGAACCGTGTGCGACCATTTGGGATAATGGCATGTTGTCAATACAATGAACCTCTCCAGCTTGAGGCGATGGCGTTGGAACGGAACCGATTGGCCAAACGGTCAATGAATCCAGTACTTGGTGCGTCGGTAATGAGCTTCCCGGGGTCTATGAGTGGAATGTCAATGTATAACTCATTTGCAAATTTCGATTCTTTACGACGGAGCGAGGACAAGTGAAAAAATGGCACACTTATCTTGTTGTTAATGTTTTATTGCTTGGACTAAATAGGTACTATGTAAATAACTACAATGATTGTTTTCTATTAGCCTGTGTGTATCTTATTTATAGCTGTTATTATCTATTTTAATCCATCCTGACCATTCATTGTTCTATGTCGTCAAAACATTCAGGCCAACGTTCCATGTTACTCGCTGCATCCCAGAAGCAATGTTCTAATTTACAAGCCATAATGAACTCCTCTTTCATCTTTACGAGAGTGTCATCATCAACATCCTTGGCTATATCATCTACAAGATCTTTGTAATCAGACACAACCTTCTCAAATTCATCACTGGAATACAAGTCAATCCAAGCGTCAAACTCTGGAGGACGTGTAAATGACGGTCCAAGTTCATCACGTAGTTTAAGCATACACTTCCCCACATGATGGTAGACCCAGAAACATGGCAACATCACCGTTAACCCCTCTGCAAGTGGTCGGGTAGCAATGATACGTATAAGATAGGAAGTGTAAAGGACTTACATTAATTTTGTATTATTATTAGTGGAGAAAATGAGGAATATGAGGTAAGGACTTAAACGTTTGTGCTTGTGTATACACTGGTAAATATGTAATAATTGCAAAAACTCACGAGTACTGGGCATGGCTTTAACATTGGTCATATCAATCTCTCCCCAATTTTTGAAAAAGGTACGATGCATTTCCTTCTCGTCCTCTTCGGCGCCCACGGCAAATTGATGTAACTGATTGGCTTTATTCACATCAATGCTTGATAGTTTATCACCCAACATATGTAGACAGTTGGCATAATCTGTCAAATATAAAGCATCTTGGATGACGTAATAACGAAAATTCTCGTAACTCAATGACCCATCGACCATTGATACAAGGAACGGATGCTTTTCGGTAATGGAAATCAAATTAGCCGCTGCATCCCAAAACGATTGCGACACCATGGCTAAAAATAGAGTGGCGGGCTCTGTTTCCCGCCGTAGATACGAGACTCGAGACTGATTCTCTTTTCTCTTGCGCGGAAGATGGTAATTTTCACGTCTCGAGAGTGAATCGAATACGACTTCGCTCTTGAGCCTTGGTGTGAACGAACGTCGAACGCAACGACAGTGTACCATACGCCAGTGATCCGATTGCCTTTGACCTTTGATACTCACGTTGCTTACAAGATTATTAGGTTAGTGGTGCTTAAATGGATTCGTGTCCATCATTGCTTTATTGATTCTGTTCCTTCACTTTTCCTCGAACCGGCACTAAGGTATCTCACGATCGTCTTTAACAGGACCACAAAAAGATCGCTCGTGATACTCGATCAAGTATTTGCGCCTGCATCATAATGAATATCGTATCTGATGAAGGAGATCCATGCCACGAAGACACAGACATGCGAACTGACGGCATCAGCGATGAAGTCATCACTACTATCATGATGTCCAAGAACCACCAACGCGAAAGCAAAAGAACGCCAAACGGACGAACCAAAAGCTCACGTTCGCATTCCATCGTCGGTCGTTGCTCATCATCGTCATCATCATCATCATCATCATCGATTACCTTGATCAAGAGTAGAAGAAAGTATCCAACGATTCGATCTCCTCCAACGACAAGGTATCATGGTAATTACTGGATTCGGATCAAGCCCGTTGCCGTGAGGAGAAATCAATCTGTGGTGTTACAGTCTAAGAATCTCGCTTTCTTCAAGGAGCAGCAGGTTCCATCGTTGAAGGATGAGGAGGAGCAGCAATTATTTCTTCGTCGTGGTATAGATGCGGACAATGACATATTTCCACTACTATCATCAACGACAGTCCGTCGTGTATCCAAGTCGGCAAGTTTCGATGATGAGTTAAATGTTCTACATTTACCATCGATATCACCCTTTGCATGTTGTCAATTATGGCGTCAATCTGGCAGCAGCAGTGGTAGCTCAACGAACAACTACATTCATCCCAAGAATTCAATTGTTTTCTTTGGTGAATCCGGCAAACCCGTTATTATAAGGCCTAAGAGTGCATACGTCGTGCGATGACGTTGCCCGAGATTTTATTGCCTTTTTGAGGCATGTCATTTACAATGAAGATAAGTTTGTAGATATTTTCGCGATCAACATATCTTTTTACTCCGAGGATAGAAGAACAATCAAGAGCTGTTTATTGATTCAATGGATAACAGTATAGAATTAGTTTGTTCTTACATTCCCTCTTGCTTATGATCCGTGCTCAACTTTATACTGATATCGCGCATCACTTTAATTCAATACCGTTACCTACAATAGCAATTCAGTGTATCCATTTGCTCATGCTCGACTCAATTTCTCCACTCCTCTTTTTCTCTCGTTCGTCTCTCTTGTGTCTATCTTCTTCCCCTGTTCCATCAGAGCAGACAGAGTTTACAAGCAAATTTTAACAATGACAGAATGAATTGCTCTGACTCCACCAGTTATATTTACTACGATACTAAAAAAAGTTATACATGATTGCCCAATGTATATATCCACCCTGGATTTGATGGCATCTGACCTGGACCACGTTTGTCTACTCCGACTTGTATCCCAACATAATATGCCAATTCCTTTTCAGTTGTTCGTAATTGTGTAAGAAAGAACTGGAAGAATGAATAATGTGCAATACACAAATGTAGAATAATGAGGAAATGCATGTGTAAAATAATTCACGTCTCATTCTAAGACGACTCTTCCAACAAATACAACCATTTAGTGGTACAAAACACTCACCTCATTGACAAAAGTTGTCCCATCCTTCTTATAATTTAGTAAATTGACGCTACAATCTGTCTCTTTCATAATCGCATCACGTATACGTTTTCGATCCTCTTCACTGGTATCTGGCCCTTGTAAGAAGCGACAATTCCGTCCCACGACATCGTCATAATCCCACCCTGTAAGCTTAGAGAAACCAGCACTAATATGTATTACTGGATTATCTGTCTGGTGTGGATCAGTGACACAGAAGGATACAGCGTCATGTCCTTGACTATTGAGCATGTCAATTATTATATAATCGCGTTCGCACAACCGCTTGTCTGGGACAAAGTAAGGCGTTGTTTCCTTGCTTCCGTCATCGTCGTCGTCAATATGATTAGGCGCTTCCTGGATCCAGTTTAGCCATCGACTCAGCAGCGACAGCTTCATAATATTGTAGAGGAAATATAACAAATGAAAATCTACGATCTATGAGAGACGTCTTGATGCCGTCGCTGTTGCGCTATGGATGTGAGAGACATCATGACAAGCGGCGGTAGACATTATTTGTGACAATCTTCAACACTTCTTGTTCTCCTCATTCCTCAAGAGATGACAAAGTACTACGCAAATATAATATTTGTTGTCCACATCATGACCCCCAACTAATTAAGGACGTTTGCATTGCGGTTAGGAGTAATTAACAATAACCACAGATTATTGGATGTCATAACATCATTGATGGTAAACTAGTTTCTAGCGATTGATGAATAAGTTCCTATGCATCTCGACCAATGAACAGCAGACTACCTGAGGGATCATTCATTCATGTCCACCTTTGTGGATAGCAGTCTATCCAACTTGACAACATTCTTCTCAACCACTTTCATATTCTCATCCCACTTCCCCTCCATCGTTGTTAATGCTCTTTCGACACTGCTCAGTGTCGACTCACTCCGACCTAATGCACTCTCTGCAGCCTCGAGACGACTTGCAAAGTCGGCAGCATTGGCGTGTAGAGTTGATAATTCCAGTAGTCGTGACGTTAATGCTGGTAAATGTGATGATATACCATCAAGTTCATGCATCTTGGTATGCAATTCGGCAATCGTTTTGAAATCCTCCTTCTGTTGTTGTTGCTGTTCCTTACTCCCACCGCCAACCGATCTTGAGGACGTGGCAAGTTTTGACTTGGCCCGTGCCGCTGCCTCAAGGTCAGCACGCACAACCTTGGCCCGAGCAGCAAGTTTGTCAATGGCTGTTGAGTCGACCTCGCGAACGAGCTGTTCTGCCTCCTCAACGCGTTGCAGTATGGATTTGTTAACACTGTTGTTGCTACTACTACTACTACTACTACCTGTCATCGATGAACTCGGAAAAGATGATCCCACGGCCAGCTCGAGTTTGCGCAATCGTTCCTCTAGCGCCATCTCTTGGGGGGTGGTAGACGAGGATGTCGGCGTTGCGCCTTTATTGGTCTTGCTGCTGGCACCGCACTCTCTGTACAACTCGTAAACAATCTTCCCAACCTCGATATCGTTATAGCCCCCTCCTTGCGTCGACCCCGTATCCTCCACCCCCTCGACTCCGACATTGTCATGGTTGCCTGCGGCAAGTCGATCCATATCCCTAGCAATCACAGAAGACAACGCCTCCTGTCGTCCACGTAGCATCGAAACGAAGTCCTCCCCCGGCAACAGCGCATCGATGCGACTTTTCAATTCCGACGCAGTCACGGCAGCTGCTTCATCGGTACTGTTGCTCTTGTCGATTGCATTCTCCTCCTCCTTCTCCGTAGCAAACGCCCGTTCCAGACTTTCAATTTCGGCTCGTAGACGAAAGAGACGCCGCCGTGGATCCTCCCAAACTACTGCCGATGTCATTGTTGGTGAAGGTACGTCATTGATGGTCGGACGCGAACGATGATACAGCGAATTGGGACCGGTTGACAAATCGATGTTGTTGTCGTGAAATACATTGAATGCCGCACGAGGGTCCGCGGATTGAGTTTCGATTATGGCATCCTGCCCGCCATCATAGTTGTTGTCATTAATATTATTCGTATCATCTTGGTCACCGCCACCGATGGGGGGAAGTGGTGGCGGGGCAAGAGGAAGGACAATACTTGGTAGGCCGTCAGACGAGTATATTGTCTCCTGGACACCCGCGGACTCGTCGGCACCGTGCTGCTGCTGCTGCTGTTGTCGCGTCGTCATTATATTATTTACTTACTCCCACTTCTTCCTTCGTCCCACCCCAGTCTCTGGTTGTGTGGGAGCCTAAAAGTGTAGAATTTAGACAGTGCCTAGAGAATCCATGTCGTCGTGAAAGACTTCGAGCCCAAGGTGCATGCTGCTACGAGCACTACCGCTGGCAGCATTAGCAATCCGGACGCGATCATCGGCCTTGCCCAGCCGGATCGGGAGGATGTCACACGTCACGACTCGCAGCAGCGATGGCGGCGAGACGATAATCCTCTCGCCTCGCGACGAATCGACTCAATCCGCGACCATCATAATATGTCACGGTCTCGGGGACACCGCCGATGGCTGGATCGAAACGGCCGAGCATATGGCATCGACGCTGCCGTACGTTAAATTCATATTGCCCACGGCCCCGCCGCGCAAGGTAACGATGAATATGGGCATGGCGATGCCGGCGTGGTACGATATTACCGGACTTGATAAACGCTCGAACGAACGCTGCGATGGGATCGATGCCAGTCGCGCCCGATTGGTCAAATTGATTGACGATGAAATGCTAGTTACCGGGCTGCCGCGTGGTCGTATCGTATTAGCGGGCTTTAGTCAAGGCGGGGCATTGAGCTTGTATACCGGAATGCAACTGAGCGGCGCGCCGTTGGCGGGGGTTGTGCTAATGAGTGGCTACCTTCCACATTCATCTGGCTTTACGATTACCCCCGGATTAGAATCCACGCCTATATTTCATGGACATGGCGAGTCTGACCCATTAATCAAGGTGGAATATGCACGCGAAAGCCGTGAAATGGTCACCAACGGCAAGGGGGCGACGGATTATCGATTGGTGACATATCCAAATTTAGCACACTCGATCGCGCCCGAAGAAATATCCGATTTATTGTCATTTATACAAAAAGTCTTACCCCCCGATGATACATACAAGATACGAATGAAAGATCCGAGGGATATGAGTGTTAAGGAATTGAAGAGTGAGATTGCCAAGGCTGGATTGGGTCGATTGGCGTTGGGATTTTCAGAAAAGAACGAGTTTATTGACCTATTGAAGAATCATCGCGATGGCAAGTTATGAAAATAATCAGTGTAATAGGAATGGAAGTAGAAGTAGAAGTCAGATTGTGTGTTTGTGGAAATAAAAGTCCCCCCCAACATACAAGTATGTTGATATTGAATTTTTGTTAAGCAGACTCGACAGTAGGTATTTCATCTGTACAGTAAAAATTATCATTCAGTATACTTTATTCCGTCATAATATATTAGATGTCTCATTATTTCAAAGTATGAAATGAAGTAGAATCTTCTTTATCCTTAGCAGCCATGCCAAACAATCGCAGTATATTTTTTGCCCTTTGAGTAAGCGGTGTATTCTTCGTCCGCTTGGTTATACTTCCGTTGAATAAAGACTTATCATCTCCACCACATGGTGAGGGTCCGGCGGCTACGAAGAATATATCCTCTTGTTTTTCACATAAATTCAATTCTTCCTGGAAGCCACCAATACTTATTTGGAGCTTGGGTTTCTCCTTGAGCTTGGGTGAGACTCTCATGCTAGTGTGTGATGAAGATGGAAGGTTCAGGTTTTCCAAAGCTGGGAGGTCCTTGACCGGACTTGGATGCGAAACACGCCTGGGGGGCGTTGGATGCAGCTTCTCAATAATAGTCAGTGTAGACTCTCCAGGTTCATTACAACTCGAATCAACGTCAGTACTTCCAGACAGGGCATCGGGTCTTGTCAATATGCTCTCATTGGCACTATGAATATCTTGCTCATCTTGCTTTCCTAGTGTAATCACCTTCGTCATGACAGTACTGTTATTATTGCTGGAGTCTTGTCGTTCAACAATAAGGAAACGGTCCAAAGACCTGGCAAGCCGCGCTGCAGCCATTAACAAATCTTCAGCTTCTTTACTATCAATGTTGCTTCCATCTTGATTCATCATGGTCTTGACACTGCCAATGTCATTCTGAAAACGTTCAATTATACTGGCAGTGAGTTGCATTTGTTGATGCATGGATGGCAAATTGTTGGTCTGTGGAGCCTCCTCCTCCATTTCAATAATATCCACTTCATTGATTCTATTGTGTGCAGGTGGATTGGATTTTAATAGTATCATTTCCTCATCCACAAGATCATCAGATTCGCTTTTATATATTTGAGTCATATTCATGTCTTGTCCTTGCATCTTGTCTTCGTTGCTGCTACCACTCTGTACATTTTCGGGTGCGTGTAAGGACCTATCTTCATATGCATCGGCAGTAGAAGTAAAAACGTCCTTCCCCTCGTTATCCGTATCTTCCTCGTCAAAGTCATGACAGAAATCAGCAGTGTCAAAACTATTGATATCTTGTAATAGCGATCGCGGAGACTCTGCAACAGGAGGAGTATTGATAAAAGTATTTGTACCCATAATGCGTGGCGATTGCGGTGGCTTGCTTCGAGGAGACTTTGGTATGTTACATTTATATCCCTTGATTACTTTACTGTTGCATACCAACTTCGTCGAATTGGTTGCAGCTCTTCCTTCAATACTCCTTGGAGACAGGGCAAGTCGCATCCTCGACGAAATTGATTGATGAGGCAGTACTGCTACAGCTTGCGAAGACTTGTGTCCATGACTGATTCGACTATCATACGATGAAGGTGAAGCTTCTGAAGCAGGAATTGATTGTGCTTTGTATGAAAGAATGCCTCGTGGTGAAAACACGCCATTGGCCATATTCTCTAGATCGTCAACCTGTACATTCAAAGAAGGACGAACCGCTGTTTTGACAATTGGCTGTGTCTTGTTTTTCAATGTCCTGTACACATCTCGATTAATCGTTCTCTTGCTGTTGTTGTCATGTTTTACTTCGTCTGCTTTATCACCATTTTCCTTGTCGAATTCCTCGTCTGTATGTATTCCTGTGATATGCCCCTCGTCTTCTTCACTCAGCGACTCAGAAAACTGATCCAAGAAGTTGGGCTGTAGATATAGCCTTTGAGATGAATCCTCGCCACTGTTGCTATTGTTATTATCCACGGAGTCAGAATGTGAATAAGACAGACTTGTCGCTGCTGTACTGTCATTGACGGTAAGCTGTGTATCCTCAGTCGATTGAATTCCAGCGCAGTCTCCGTCGGTATTATCACAAGCTTCTACTGCACTTGAATGCTTGATATTTTGATTTCCAACTTCAGTTACTTCATCATCGACATTAGTGCTCTCGAAGGTGATATCCGCCCACGTCTCTAGCTCTGGATGCATTGCTAACACCTCTGTTGGCAAACCACTTGTCTCATTAATTGTCTCCATCCTATCAAAGTTGCCAAAGTATTCAATTTGTCCATCCTGTCTCTCAATGAAAAATTGGGGGTAATATCCACGAATGCCACTGATTATAAATAGTTCATCGCGTATGTCACGAGACTTTAGGTCATTCCCATCTACTATTACGAATGGGATTCCTTTGGTTGTAAGCCAGGACAGTGATCGATTCTGGTTCGAAGATTGGCGACGATCATGACACCCCAATGACACAAGGCATATTAATGTTGCTTCATTCTTCCGTGACGTTGCCGTTGCCTCCGTGGCAATAGAATTTTTTGATGCACCGTTCTCATCCTTCATGGTCGTACTGAATGATGTGCGTTTATTGTCAAGCCCAAGCCCCAATTGAAATTGTTGTTCAAGTGGTGACTGATGTACGAATGCCGGTCGTTGATATTGACGAAGTTGATCTTGCTGCCGAATTGGCGACTGCTGCTCTTTTCCACCTTGAGGAGACTGCTTGATGATTGGTGAGGAGGAGGTATGTGTAGTAATTCCAGAATCGATGCAATCGTCGTCCTTTTTCTTTGATTCAGACTCGAACAACTTGCGTTTGTCACTCACGACGCCATACCAGACGTCACTACCAACGTCATCATATTTGGCAGTGCTGAGCAATGTAGCCAGTGCATTGATCCGACCATTCATGGTGCACGGCGTGTTTGCGCAGGATGCCTCCCTCGGCATGAAGTTGATTTCGAAGGCCTTTCTTAGATGTCTACGAAGGAATAGTATCGATACGAAAATTATCTCGCCTGAACGACACTGAATGCACTTGCCCCAGTGTGAAACCACACATACTACATACTACGATGGCGACCTTCCTCGACGACTACGTGTCGTCGACTGCTTCCTCTGCTTCTACAGAGTTCGCGATGAACACAAACGCGGCGGTAGTATTGCGTCGGATTCTGGCCAGGTCGAATCCTTGTGGTGCAGGCGGAGGCGGAGCCATTTTGGAAAGTCGAGATGAAGATGATGGTGACATTGTTGCGAAGGAAGACGAAGTAGGTAAGAGGGATTGGTTTGATGAAAGGTCTCCTCATCCAGTGGTGGATTCGGCGACGACGGATCCGCTCAAGCGGATTTTTGCTGGGTATGATAGCCAAACAAATGAGACTTGCATTCATGTCCGCACTCGCCGCGTTGATAGAGGAAGGAGTGTAACTCCTCGATCTCCACCACCACCACCACCACCACATCTGGCAATGCAACGGAGCCGAGACAAAGTAGCTTTAGAAATGGATAAAGTCAAAACCAGCAAGTTACATGAGCAAGCGTCCTCATCCAAGGAAGAGGAAGGAGTCGAGGTCACTGTTGAAACCTACACGGCCTCGCCACTACTCAAGCGCTCACAAGAACGGGCACTCGAACGCAAATCGTTCATGGAAGAGATGAAGCGTACGTCGGCATCGATCCCGAAAACAAATTGGAAGAAGGAAGAGGAGGAAAAGAATATTATCAAACAGGAATTGCTTACGCAGCAGAAATCAAGTGACGATAAAGCTGTACTCAATAGACCAATGTCATTACGGATGAAAAAGTTGTGGAATTTTTGTGACACTCCAATAAATGATCAGAGAGATGACAACAATGAATATGAGGGATATCGTTCAAGCCTCACCCTCACTCCAAGTATGAAAGATTTGAATTATGGTAGCAGTAGTGTTGATGACGAGGTTGATGATGGTGCTACGTGGTCATCGTCCAGAGTTCGTCGCGAATCGCGTCGTGTCTTAGCGAGGCAGGCAAAACAGGATCTTAAGGAGGTGGAGATGCAGGCTTATAGACTGAGGGAGAAGGTGAAAGGCATGAACATTGACCGTCAAAATGAGAGTGATGTCAAGTCAGAACAAACTATTTCAGCCTTTCGTATAAATTCGATTAGTGAAAGAGAAAAGGATTCGATGGAGCAAGCACTTCAGCAAAAACAACAACAGTCTGAGCTTAAAAGGCAGCAATTGTTGTCCGATGAAGATGTTGACAAATGGTGGAATACACGCAAAACAAAGGAAAGTGATGAAGACATCAACGTCCAGAATTCATTGAATGACAACAAGATGAAGGGAACTATTGAATCGATTTCCAAAGTCCAGATGTCTAAGCCAGTGGCAGATACCCCTCCAAAAATAGCAGCATCAGAAGCACTTTCATGTTCATATCAGATAACAGACGATCGACTTGAGAGCTGGTGGAAAGAACAAAAACTTCGAAAGCAGAGAGAGCAACGTGATCCCAGTAGGCCCATCTTTGAGGAGCTCGACGGCGAGCCAACATTAACAGAGAATGATCCATCGCAGTTGATTGTGAAGAAGCAAAATCTACATGCCTCACCTCCAACAAAGCAAGCATTAATAACATCACGAACACCATCTACATCACTCATCCTGGGATCACTTAGTATTGATCAACGTGACTATCAGTTCAATGCCGCAACAAATCTCAATAAACATTCGATGAAATCGAAGACTTTGCCTTTCTCTTCGATCAAGTCATCAGTCCCTGAAAGCGATGACAATATGGCCCAGAGAAGATGGACAAAGTCAAATGAGCATGCCGTCCTTCTCAAACACATCAAGCCAATTGATGATCGATGCATGGAACTGAAGTGAATAAAGATGCAAGGTGATATTATTACTTGAATAATTTAGTCAGCACAGAAACTAATCATAGGTAGAGACAGACACTACACTCTTTCTTTCTTTCTCTTCAAGCGTTACTTACTACATATTCCAAATCAATCTAATTTCTCCCTTTTCGGGATTTATCCCAAACAAAGTGGGAGATATCCCAAACTGGTGCGACACCACTACTGCGCCTCGTCCTGTTGGTCGCCGTGGTTGAATTT
>Ga0247831_1006773_pt1 | contig 13263 bp, 8 predicted proteins | sample LaCruzMarch2015__9_FD_192406 | JGI IMG/M metagenome (GOLD analysis project Ga0247831, IMG submission 192406) | Freshwater microbial communities from meromictic Lake La Cruz, Castile-La Mancha, Spain - LaCruzMarch2015_1m | ecosystem: Environmental > Aquatic > Freshwater > Lake | place: Spain...
CAAGCTGGCACTTGATAGCGGAGCAATGAGGACCACTCGGGCGCGAAGGGCTCGGAGGAGGGCGAAAAGAGAGGGGCGGGGTTCATCAGAAGGTGACTGGATTGGGGTTGGGCTGGGCGCTTCGGGCTACACGGCGCTCAGAAAACGATGGGCTCGATCCATGAAGCCGGGCAGCGCCTCGTGGCCGTAGTCCGGGTAGATCGCGAGCTCCTTGGGTGAGGTGATGCGGTTGTAGGCGGCGAACTGGGTCGAGGGCGGACAGATCGTGTCCATAAGGCCGACGCCCATTAACACAGAGGCCCGGATGCGGGGGGCGAGGTGGGCGACGTCCACGTATCCAAGCTTCAGCCAAAATTCCTCGGCGCGCCGGTGTTCCGGGTCGTGCTTGCGGAAAAAATCACGCAGTTCCGCGTAGGCGTCTTTGGCGAGGTCGAGCTCCCATACTCGCCGCCAGTCGCAGAGAAAGGGAAACTTGAGCGCGACGCGGCGGATGCCCGGCGATAGGGCCGCGCAGGCAAGGGTGAGGCCGCCGCCCTGGCTGTTACCAGCGGCCACCAGCCTCTCGGAGTCCACCTCGGCGAACGCCGCAACGATCCGGGCAAGCAGCGCGGTGTCCAGATAGTGGTGCCGATAGAGCAGGTTGCGCGGATCGGGGTCGAGCAGGCCGCGGGTCAGATGGCCGTTTGGCGGGGAGGTGCGCAACGTGCCGTGATCTTGGCTGAGCCCGCCTTGGCCGCGACAGTCGAGCGCAGCTACGCAGAATCCTTCAGCGACTAAGCCGAGTTTCTCGTGCCATTCACCGCTGTGATGGTTGAAACCGTGAAACTGGAGCACGCAGGGGCGGCGCCCTGACTCGGCGCTCCGCGGGCGGAGATATTTGGCATGGACGCGAGCTCCGGCGGTGCCGGTGAACCAGAGGTGGAAACACTCCGCTACCGGACTGGCAAAGTCTGCGGGGATGAGTTCCACGCGCGGGTCCACCTGGGCGAGTTCGGCGAGCGAAGCATCCCAGTAGGCGTCGAAATCGGCGGGGCGGGGGTTGCGCCCGGTGTAGCGAGGCAACTCCGCCAAGGGTAGATCAATGAGGGGCATGTTAAGCCTGAACGGCGAGTTCCAGTTCGAAGGAGACGGCGATCTCCGCCGGCAGAAGGATCGCGACGCGCCCTTGAGCGACCGGCAGAGCCGTGCCCCGGCCTTGGCGAAGGGCACGCAGGCCAGGGGCTCGCAGCTCAAGGGTTTGTTCAGTCCGGGCGCGGAGGACCACGGTCGCGCGGCCCGGCTGCCACGAAAGGCGCTCCAGCGTGATCGCGCCCCGGCAAAGCAGGCCCTCGATCTCTCCTTGCGGCCAGGCAGCGGGCAGAGCAGGCAGCACCTCGATCCAGCCCGGTCCGCTATCCACCAGCGCCAGCGTGACCACCCGGACCAGACCGCCGGTAATGTCGGTGTTGAAGACTGAACGTGGATTATGGGTGGAGACCATGGATTGCGGGAGCCAGAAACCATGCGCCAACCAGTCTATCGTCTCAAAGGTCGCCTCACGTAGGCGTAGACTCGCGGCGGAGGCCCCGAGTTGGACCATGCCGAAGGCCATGACGCCTCCACCGGCCCGACGGCGGGGCTCCATGCGCTTTTGGATCGTGACGGCGAAAGCCCTCATCAGCTCAGGGCGTGCAGCGATAGAGTCGGGCAACCCTTGATAGAGAGCGTAGAGGTGGGAAACGTGGCGGTGTTCGTGGCGATCTTCGAGGCGCGGATCGCCCCATTCGGCGACGGCTCCCTCAGAATTGATCCGGTAGTCGGGCAGTCGCGAAAGAATAGACTCCCACGCGCTCCAGCGCTCTTGGTGGAGCTTGGCCGCACGGCAACACGCGAGGAGATTGGTGAACAACTCGCGAACGGCGGCGTGATCCATCGTTGCATCCGTACAGGCTTGCGACCCGGTGGAGGGCGAGTCGTTTTCCGGCGAGTAAGAAGGCGAGAAATGCAGTTTCCCGTCGGCTCCGGATTGCAGAAAGTCTTCGTGGAATACGGCGGCCTCCAACAAAAACGGAACGCAGCGTTGTACAAGAAACTCACGGTCTCCAGTGTGCAGCCAGTAGTCGTGGAAATAGCGTGCGTTCCACGCCGCCCCCACCGTCCAAAATGGCATCGGCCAGATCTGGCAAAAATGATTGAGCAAACCGTGCGAGCTGGTTCGCGACGGGATGAGTATGCCTCTCGCTCCGTAGAGCCGTCGCGCGTTTTCGCGATAGGCGGGGAGCTGGCCTTCGAGGTAGCTAAAAAAGCCCTCCATCGCTTCGGGAAGGTTACTCGCCAGATGACCGTCAATCGCGCATTGGAGGTTTCCGTTTTGGGTGTAGTCGCCGGACCACGACGGCTCCCAGGTGCCGCTCCACACGCCCTGTAAAGTTGGCGGAAAACATTTGCCACTCGAGCAGAGCGCGAGGTGTCGGCACGCATAGAAGATCTTCTCCATAAACGCCGGGTTCATTGCACCGACCCGCGATTTCAGGAAGAGCCGCTCAGTGGGCAGGCGGTGGTCGGCATTCAATCCACCGAGACGGAGGCGCACGCGATCGAACAGGGTCTGGTGGGCAGAGCGGTGCCGGGCCAGCAGGGACGCAAAGTCCGGCACGAGGGCGGAAAGGTCGTCGCGAAGGCGTGATGTTTCGGCGGAGTCCCGGCTGATTTCGGTGCGCACCAGAACCAAGACCTCGTCGGCCCCGGTGACGTGAATCGTGTTTTGATCAACGCGAACGGAGCCGCCGCGCACGACTACGCGACCCAGCGTGCGGCAACTCCGGAGGCTACCGGGCCAGTGCTGGGCGTAAGTCTGCCGACACTCGATCCAGCCGGGCATCGCGTGCGATGCCACGCTGGCCACACTATCCGGCGGATTTGGGCCGGCGAGCTGGGCGCGTGCGTCGTGCGGCGCCAGTGCGAGCGCGACGCCGACCTTGCCAAGGGGGCCGGTTATTCGGACCACCACGACGTCGTCGGCGCGTGAGACGAAGACCTCGCGACGATGCCGCCCGGCCCGGTCTGTCCAGGTCGTGCTTGCTTTCCCGGTCAAGAAGTCGAGTCCGCGCAGGTAGTCATGGCACAGGCCGTTGTCCTCGTGCCGGAGGCGGAGAAAACCGGCGGGCACGAAGGGATCGGTCCAGCGTTTCTCCCCTCCGTAACCATCGGCGGCGGAGGCGGCGAGCAGACGATCCGCTGCGACCTGGAAGCGCCCGGCGGCAAGCAGGGAGCGAAGCTCGGGGAGGATCGCGGCCTGGTTGGGCGGGGGAATCGGTGGGTTCAGGGGAAGGAAGAGCCCGGCGCGATTAACGACAATGACTTCGTCCAGCGGACGGCCCAGCACGAGCGCGCCGTGTTCGCCGTTGCCGCAGGTGAGCGCGGTTTCCCAAGACCAGGAAGGCGTCTCGCTCACGATGCCTCGCGTTACATCGGAGAGGCCGAGTTCGGCAAAGTGCGCGTCCGTGATGAACGCGGGTGGCAAAGGCTGCGCGAGATCGGCGCGATAGAGGCGGGCACCGTCGGAACCGCGGCTGCCGCCGTCGCCAACCACCGAGTCTTTGCGCATCTCCCGGCCTTGCAGGCGTTGGGCGTCACCGGCCACGCGGCGTTCGCGGCCCCGACTGGGCGCGGGACCGGGACTCCACGCCAAAATGTCGTCCTCGCCTGGCTCGCCGCCCGCGAAAAACCGTCGTAGATCCCGATCGTCCCAAGCTCGGGGAACGACGACCACGCGATCCAGTTCGCCGCAAAAGGCCGCAGTGCAAGCGGCCAGTCGCGGGCCACCAATGGTGAGCGTATCCAAGTCGATCCCGCTTTCACAAAGCGCCGGAGCCGTCGCGGGAGCCGCTATTTCTTCGTCCGCCTTTTCACTCACGAGGCGCAGGGTCCAGCGGCCTTCGTCGCGGCTGTAAGTGAGCATGAGCCAGCACCACTCGTGGAGCGGTAGCGGCGGAGTGGTCAACTCGCCGGCGCCATCGCGGAGCGTGGCGACGACCCGCGCCTGGTTGTCCACTCGGACGGCGGGCACTCCAGGGCGCTCGATGTCCCCGTCCAGCAAGCCTGCGTCGCCGCCGGAGGGCACGGCACCGAGGCGCAACCGAAGCGCGAGGGTCGCCTCGTGGGAGCGAAGGGCGCCGTGGGTGCGAAACAACCACGTGCCATCGAGAGCCAGTGGCTGGCTTTTGGACGGAGCGGAAACGGGACTTTGTTCTAAAAACATGGGGGCGGGGTCGGTCGAACTGCGACCGATGCAGCCTCGCATCGCGGGCGATTTGAGTTTGGTGAGTATAATCAGGGGGCGTTGCTGCGCCCATGTAGTTCTGCGCATGCGGCATGAGCTTTTAGTCACCGGCAGCGGAGCCGGTGCGTCTTTGGCGACGGTGGACCGCTTCGATGAACCGTCTCGTTTCTTGCGCGTTTTTTGCGCGTGACTGTTGCGACCGTCCGCCCCGCGAAGCCGCAGACAAGCGCGGACACCGCGTCTGCGCCTTCACAGAACACCAAGGCAAAAAATCTTATCCGCCTTGCGCATAAACGCATGGCTGAGGAAAGCAGAATCGGCTATAAACTTGAGCATCCACCCCCGATACGAACCCAAGTCTTCGTCTTTATATAATCACGGCAGCATGATCCCCAAAACCATGAAACTCACATCTAATTTTATCGTCCGTTCCAGCCCGGCCAGAAAAGGCTTCACGCTGATCGAACTGCTCACCGTAATCGCGATCATCGGCATCCTGGCCGCGATCATAATACCTACCGTGGGTAAAGTCCGCTCCTCTGCCACAAACGCCACGTGCAAATCCAATTTGCGCCAACTTGCCATGGGGGTTATTTTGTACGCGGGCGATAATAAAGACCGAATTCCAACCAATCTCTATAAAGGCATCGGCAGCACCTACACGGGCTTGGACCAAGGCGCCTTGGTGAGTTATATCGGGCCCTACCTGGGCAACGGGTCCAAGGTAATCGCCCCCGCATTTATCCGCACGCTTGAGTGCCCAGCCCATATGGCCGCCAAAGGCGATCCCTCCACCACCGTCCCGGCCCCGTCTTCTAGCTATATGATTCTAAATGGCACCAATTCCCCTTTTAATAACGTCAACGGTGTGGCGATGCCTTGGGGCAATTACGGTCCAGCGACTCCGAAGCCGATAATGACGATTTCAAAGATTTCATCCCTTACATTTAGAACGACGCAGAATCCCATACAATCTGTCCCCCCGTCCATGATGGGCAAGCCGGCCAGTCCCTCCACCACGCTCCTCGCTGTGGACAATAATTACGTGAGCGAGGGCGAGGTCCACGGTAGCGGCACGATGAACGCCAGTTATTTCGATGGAAGCGTTCGTGCCATTAGTCCGCTTACTTGGGAACGTCGTTAATAAACCCCCTCCGCCGCCGTTACGCCTCCGGCGCTAAATTCGGCTGCTTTTGCACCAAACCCTTCTTTCGGAGTTGCGCTCCGGCACTAGATTTGTCTCGGGCCGCGAGTCTTTCGAGAGGCGGTCACGCTGCGATTGCCTGAAGACGAAAAGTCACTTCGCAAGCGTAAGTCCTCGACTCTCTCGGTGCTGCATCGCTCCCCGCTAACCCGAGTTCCGCAGTTCGGAAGAATTTTTTATTGTGATTGAGGCTCTTGCGTAATTTATGAAGTGGTTTTCCGGTACTACATTGCTGATAACGCGGGTGCCTTTGGGCAGGCGCAGGCCAAGGTTGGCGAGGAGTTGGGCGGCGGTTGGTTTCGGCGTGGTGACTACACGCAAACGCAGTTCGGTCGTGATTTCGGCGCGGCGCACGGGCACGACAACGTCCACGCATTTGATCCCGGCCACTTCCCTGACCAGCTGCCGCGCGCGGGTGCCCAGGCCCTTCGAGTGCATCCACTGTTCGAGCGTACGCCAAAGCGCCAACGCTAGGAAACAGACCAAGATGTGCGGCTGCACGCGGTCTTCCTTGTGGTGAAACACCGGCCGCAGTCTCAAGTCGCTTTTGGCGGTGCGAAACGCCGCCTCGGCCTGCGTGAGCTGGATATACCACTTCCACAACAAGCCCGGATCGGTCTCCTCGCAATTGGTGCGCAAAAGATACGCGCCTCTTTGGCGGTGCGCCTTTTTTCCGGCGTCCAGCCGGCTGCCGATGGGCAGGCCGGCGGCACGGCCTTCGCCATCGCGTAATACTTCCGCCACTACAATCGCGGCGGCGGCCGGATACTGGTCTAGGTGTCGGCCGATACGACGCCCCACCTTCTCCTGATCGGTCTGCGGGGTGCGGTGTTGCCAGGCGTAGATCTTGATCAACTCCGCCGTCAGTCGCTCGCTCCGGTGCCGGAGCATCGCGCGTTCATTCTCCGCCCGCGCCCCGCTGCGGCAGAGCACGTAACGCTCGCCCGGCTCGCCGTCGGGCTGCTCGACCAGGCGCACCTCCAGCCCGTCCCGCACCGCCTTCCAGTCGGTCTTATCGAGCTGGGTCTGCTCGTGGGCGCGCTGCCAGTGGGGTAATCCCAATCACCCAGATCCGCTCGGCCTGGCCGTATTTGGTTTCCATGACACGCACGATGTGTTGCACCGTGCCCACGTCGGCGCGGCTGCCGGCGAACACCTCGAAGCCGGACGGCAGGCCCTCGTGTGTGCCGACCAGGCCGATGCAAACCTGTTTGTTGCCGCTGCGTTGATCGCGGGGGGTAACCGCGTTGAGCCTGCGGATTGCGCTCCGCCTCGCCCTCGAAGTAAGTGCTGGTGACGTCATAGAGCAGAAACTCGAAACGCACGCCAAACCACTCCCGGTAACGCGTCATCAGGTGGCCGCACAGGGCGTCCTTGTGTTGGCCGAGCTGATCGAGCGCGCGGTAAAGCCGGTCGTCGTTGACCAGCCGGGTGTCGATGCCGAGCAGATCGTCGAGCGCGGTGGTGTCATACCAGTGCTCGGCCACGCCGAGTTCGGAGCGTTGCGCGCAAAACCGCGCGACGGTGAGCAGCGCGGCGGTATGCGCCCAGCCCACCGACTCGCGCCCCTCGGGCAAAAGCCCGCCGAGCAGCTCATCGAGTTTGAGCCGGTGCCAAAGCGAGAGGGCGAGGTAACACTCGCCGAAGTCGCGGCTGCGTTCCACCCGCAAGGCGCGCAGATCGGCGGGCACCCAACGCGAGACATTGCCGGGGTTGCCCTGCGCATCGTCCGAGGTGCCGAGGCCGGGCAGAGACGCGGTGACCGGCCTGGAGGCCGGAGTCTCGCCACGCAACAAGGCGGGCAAATCCTCCCAGCCCCCGCGCAAACTGGGCAGCTCCGCCGGGTCGAGTTTGCCGAGCGAGGCGACGACCTGCTGACGCGGACCACGCGCGGTGCGCACCGTCCGGCACAAGTGCCAATAACTGTAACCGACCCCGCGGGCCGACTTGGTTTTACGCCGTAGGAACATGCCCGCAGTATCGCAGAAAACCAAGCGCCCATCAACGGGGTGTTCGGCACTACATGCCTCCGGAAACGGGTTTTCCCTCGTAGCAGCCTCCCGCAAAAAACATGCTCTCCTCTGAAACTTTTTTAGCCACTCGCGCCAACTGCGGAACTCGGGTTAACCTCGCCCTGGCCCATGCCGGCGGGACATTAGGCGGTGCATTTCCCAAGCTCTCCGCCTTTCTGCCCAACACCACGGGGGGCACGACGCTTTCCCTGCATGAACTGTTGGTCGGTGGCGCCGCCCCGCCCGATCATCAGCCAGTGGTCCTGAAGCTGGAGCGGCTCGGCGACGAAACCGAGGGGGCGGTGGAGTTTGCGTTTTGGCGCATGGCCAAACGGGCTGGGCTCCGGGTGCCGCCAGCGTGGTTGGTGGAGGATGAGGGGCGCCGCCACTTTGCGACCGCGCGTTTCGACCGCGTCAAATCCGAGGCGGGCGAATGGCGCAGGCTCCACGTCCACAGCCTGAGCGGAATGCTCCACAAGCGCGCCGCAAACGGCGAAATCGGCTACGAGGAACTCATCCGGCTGGCACGAGCCTTAGGTGGCGCGCCAGAGGCGAAAGAGGCGTTTCGCCGTATTCTTTTCAATCTGCTTGCCACCAATCGGGACGACCACGGTCGCAACCACGCTTTCCTCTACTTTGACCAACTCAAGACCTGGCAACTCAGCCCGGCCTACGACTTGAATCCGAATGTCTGCAACACGTTCATCGCGCTGAATTGGCTCGGGGACATGCGCCTGCCCCGACACTTTGACGACGTGCTGCGACTGGCCGCTGTCGCCGCCTTGGGCAAAAACGAGGTGCGCACGATGTTCGCCGAGATCGAGGCGGCCACGGTCGGCGCGTGGGAGATGGAAGCGGCTGCCGCTGGCGTATCTATTTTTTCACTACAAGCCTGGGATCATGAGATCCAGCAACAAACCGCCGAGCTGCGGGCCGACTTTCAAGCTGCGGGCCGCATCCGACCGAAAACGAACAAGCCCTCGCGGCCGAGCTGAAGCCAAGTGCCCCCTGAGGTGGATGTTTTCCCGCGATTGACCGGCAATCAGAACTGAATTCACTACCATTTACCGACCGCACAACGATGTGCCCTTGACGTATCGAAAATATAACTACGGTGCATAAACAGTGCATAATTCGACCCCCTAAAAGCCCCCGTGGGCGTAAAAATTTACAAACGTAAAATCGCTAGTTGCTCATTTACAATGACATGAAGAAACGACGTAAACGCATGATTAGGGTTCGAATCCCCGTGGGGACGCCAATTTGACCGAGACTTTCACCGCCGGGTAACCGGTCGGGAAAATGAAGGGCTTAGTCGGCCAAAACGGTTTTCTTAACCGTATTTCTTCGAGAAACCAGACTGCCGGACGCCTCCAAGCTGGGCCCCTCGACCCAACAACCGGGCACCAACACATGGTGCGGAGCCGTCGGCAGACCCGTCTCCCCTCGATGCAACATGCCCACCACCATGTCCACCGCCAGGGAACCAAGGATACCCGGATCGAGATGGATCCCGGCAAACCCTTGGTTAAGATTGTTATTGTTCAACAAAAGCAGCTCCACGTTACGCGGAAGCTTGCGACCGCTTTGGGACAACAGATCTAGAATAGGACCGGCATGCGTGGCCAATACCACATCCGGAGCGTGCGCATCTAACCAACGCAAGAAATGTCCGGAAAATTCGCCCCGCGGGCGATATTCACAGAATGGTATGCGGTTTTCCGGTGCCAACCTAAGTTGTAGCCGCAAATACGCCCCTAACCAGCGGTCGCCCATATTGGGACTATCATCCGGTTCAGACATCACGAAACCGATACGTTTATAGCCTTTGGCCATACATCGCTGCATCGCATCCGTGGCCGAAGCAAAGGCATCCTCGGACACCCGGTGCAAATCCGGGTTATTCAAAGTGAGCCCGAGCGCAACCGCCGAAAAGTTAGCCCACGGCAATTCGATCTCGCTCATGCCAGGCGGCAGCCGACCTATCAGCAGTCCACTGATGCCTCGACTCGAAAGGATCTGCGCAAAACGCGCCGACGTCATACCGGGCTCTCCCAGCCAAAAATCCTCCAACTTGTAACCCAGCTCGGCAGCCCGCGCCGCCGCCCCCGGAAAGTAGTCCGGCCGATCGTGATGCGGCGGGCGCCAGCCATAACGCGTCGAGTAGTTGGTAACATAGGCCAAAACCACATCCTTCGCCGCTTGGTGGGTGCGGCGCGACCGCATGAGCGCGGTGACGAGCGGATTGGTGCGGTAGTCGAGTTCGCGCGCGATGCGCTGCACCCGCTCGCGCACCTCGACGGAGATGCGGGCATTGTTGCGCAGCGCCAAGGAAACGGTCGAACGGTGGACACCGGCCTTGTCGGCGACGTCCTGCAGGGTCGCGGGTTGGGGCATGGGGAGGAAAGCTTAGTTAGACCGAGGGCCCCGACTCGCTTAGTCAACGATAAGCGCATGCTCGCTAAGCGTTAAATCCGACCTTTAGTCAACAATGTCGGGTTCACCGACGTCGAGCCGGCACGGAATTGATATATGCAAGAAACAGTCAGTTGCTTTCCGTCCGCTTTCCGTCCGCTTTCCGTCCGCTTTCCGTCCGCTTTCCGTCCGCTTTCCGTCCGCTTTCCGTCCGCTTTCCTCCCCCCAACCTACCCATGAAACTGCATCGTATGTTCGTGCCCTTGGCACTGCTTCCCCTTGTCGCGTCCGCCCAGACGACAATTTACTCAACCGATTTCAGTTCAGGCGCCCTACGTTCCACTGCCGGCACGACGGTAAATGTGAACGATTGGGTGATCGCCTCCACAAAAAACGTGGAAAACCCTAACGGAGCGTCCAGCACCAACCCATCCTACGCTTCCGGAGCCTTTGGATTTGGCATAGTCGGCACCACTTCCGGCGTCATTCAAACGCAGAGTCGATTCACCAGCAGCGCCGTCACGCTCACCAACATCAACGACTACATTCAACTGCGAGTGCAGTTTACCGATACGACAAATCTCCTGAAGGGGAATGGCGGCACGAATACGTTAAACAGCACAATCAACGTCGGCCTGTTTGATAGCGGCGGAGTCAACCCTGCGGCCGGCCTTGAGAACTCGGGGCTTACGAATGTTGTGAACAACGCGAATTTCAGCACTGGCTACGCTCAGAACTGGGAGGGCTATGCCGCTCGCATCGGCACCAACAACGGTAGCTCGAGCATCAACCAAATCATGACCCGGCCGGCGCAAGTCACCACGGCCTCTTCCACACAAGATCTTCTGTTCATGGGTGTTGGTGGTGGAACCTATGGAAACCCAGGCACAGTCGGCGTCTCGGTCGGTTCTTCCGCAGGAGCGCTGCCAGCCGGCTCGCTCGTCAACGGCACCAGCTACAGCCTAAACTATCGTATAACACTGGCCGCAGCTGACCAATATTTGATTTCATACACGTTGTTCGGTTCCGACGGAACCACCGCGCTGGATATGATCTCCGGAACAACCAACGGCACCAATTTTATCTCGGGCCTGAACTTCGATGGTCTGGCCATCGGCTTCCGGAGCGCGCAATCGACCACCGGAAGCGGAACCAACATCCCGGTGGGCATCACGCTCAACTCGCTGGAGATTAGCAGCTTCTCCGCCATACCGGAACCGTCCAACTTAGCGGTGCTCGCCGGTCTGGCCGGCCTTGCAACAATCGGTCTCCGCCGTAAGCGCAAAGTCTGATCCGAGCCTCGCTTCCAATCCCATCTTCACAACGAAGGCGCACTTCCTCGGAGGTGCGCCTTTTTCTATCTTGGCGACCCCAGAAACCCATCCCGCCGACCCACCCCTTTCGATGCATTACTTCCCTCCCAAACAGCGATTCACCGCGATCTGTTTTTGGGCCGTCGCGTTCACCAGCCCACTCCTCGCCCGCGAACGATTTTCCCGACTCCAACGCCGACCCCGACGCGGACGGCTACACCCGCCTCGACGACTACCTCGCCTGGCTCGCCCTGCCCCTCCTCGAAACCACCCCGGCCACGCCGATCGAGTTCGACCTGTCCACGCTCACTTGCGATCACCCGCGACGCCGGCACCCTGACGTTGCTCTTTAGCGGCACCACCGGCCTCGACTATAACTTGCAACACTCCCCCGACCTTTCGGACTGGACGAATTTCCAAGTCATTGCGGCCACGTGCACGGTGCAAAGCATATCGATTCCCCCCTGAACTCTTCCCCGCGCCGCGCCGGTTCTTCCGGGCCTCGCGATAACTCAGCGCCCCATGCCCCGTCATAACCCGTCCCTTCGTGCCCGTCTGCCCGCCGCGCTCGCAGCCCTCGCCTTGCTTGGCGCCGCCACGCTCGCCCGCGCCCAGATCCCCGCCTTCCCCGGCGCGCAGGGCTTCGGTGCCTACGCCACCGGCGGCCGCGGCGGCGACGTTTACACCGTCACCAACCTCAACGGCACCGGCGCCGGCTCGCTCCGCTACGGCGTCGAGAACGCCCCCGCCGCCGGCCGCACCATCGTATTCGCCGTCTCCGGCTACATCGCGATCGCGAACAACTCCGACACCGGCAACAAGACCATCCGCCTGGTCAAAAGCAAAATCACCATCGCCGGCCAGACCGCCCCCGGCGACGGCATCGGCCTGAAAGACGGACGCCTCCTCCTCACCGGCAATAACCAGGTCGTCCGCCACCTTCGCGTGCGTCATGGCAAATACGGTAGCTCCGGTGACTGCATCAACCTCGATAGCAGCGCGCACACCAGCATCATCGACCACGTCTCCTTGATGTTCAGCACGGACGAGAACATCTCCTTTTTCAACAGCACCCTCGACAACTTCACCCTCCAGCACTCCGTCAGCGCCTGGGGCATGGAGCGCCACAACGCCGGCGGCCTTTGGGACCTTCAGGACGGCTCCTGCCACCACACCCTCTGGGCCCACCACCGCACGCGCAACCCCAAGGCCCGCCCCTACGGCCTCCTCGAGTGGGTCAACAACGTCACCTTCCACTGGCGCAACGAGGGTTTCATCATGGGCGACTCCCAGTCCAACGTGAGCTGGAAGGCCAACGTCCGCGGCAACTACTTCCTCTCCATCCCAGACCACCAGGTCGGAGTGGACAGCACCGCCCTTTCCAAGGCCCGCGTCGGCGACAACGGCCAGGCCAACTTCTCCCTCTACCTCGACAACTGCCTCCACGACTCGAACAACAACGGCCTGCTCGACGGCACCGACAAGGGCTATTCCATCGTCGCCGGCCAGCCCTACCCCAACGCCGGCACCACCCCCGGCACCGTCAGCTACAACCAGTCCGCCACCCCCTTCGCCGGCTCCTCCGGTTCCGCCGCCGTCGTCATCGACCCGCCGCGCACCGCCTACAAAAAAGTCGTCTCCGCCTCCGGCCCGCTCCGCCTAGACGCCTCCTTCACCGCCCCCCTTCGCGACGAGCTCGACACCCTGCTTATCAACAGCGTGCTCAACCAGCAGAGCATCCTCGTCGCCAAGGACTCCCCGCTCGACGCCAACGACACCCCGTCCAACGGCGAGGCCCTCCTCGCCCAGTCGCCCTACAACATAACCAACGGCGGCTTCGGCACCCTCAACTCCACCGCCGCCCCCACCGACACCGACGGCGACGGCATGCCCGACTACTGGGAAGGCGCCCTCGGCTGGGCCACCGCCAGCCAGGATCACAACACCGCCCTCGCCTCCTCAGGCGGTATCCTGACCGGCACCACGCTCATGCCGGCCAACACCCCCGCCGGCTACACCCGCCTCGAGGAGTATCTCCACTTTAAGGCCAGCCCCCAC
>Ga0247831_1006774_pt1 | contig 13263 bp, 11 predicted proteins | sample LaCruzMarch2015__9_FD_192406 | JGI IMG/M metagenome (GOLD analysis project Ga0247831, IMG submission 192406) | Freshwater microbial communities from meromictic Lake La Cruz, Castile-La Mancha, Spain - LaCruzMarch2015_1m | ecosystem: Environmental > Aquatic > Freshwater > Lake | place: Spain...
TGCGGAGAAACAAGCCAACCGTGTTTTCGAAATGGAATACCAACGTTGCCATCCTTTCGGGAGATGTAATGTTTGCTGAGTCGTTTCGATTGATTTCAGATGCTCCAGCCCCTGTATTGAAACCTGTTATCGATGTGTTTCTGAAAGCTGCCATCGAAGTGTGCGAAGGGCAACAATGGGATATGGATTTCGAATCGCGCAACAATGTGAGCATTCCGGAGTATCTCGATATGATTCGTTTCAAAACAGCCGTATTGTTAGGAGCTTCGTTGCAGATTGGCGCTTTGTGCGGAGGTGCTAACCCGAAAGACGCTCAATTGCTTTATGATTTTGGTTGCGCCTTGGGCGTGGCATTTCAAATTCAAGATGATGTTTTGGATGTTTATGGCGACCCTGATAAATTTGGGAAGCAGGTAGGTGGCGATATTATATCGAACAAGAAAACTTGGTTGAAACTTCGTGCTCTTGAAAAAGCGAACGAAGCACAACTTGCTGAATTAACCAACTATTACAGCGGCGAAGCTTTCGATCCAATTGAAAAGGTAAATGCCGTTCGGGCAATTTTCGACGCGAATGATGTGAAAGTTGAAGCAGAAACACTCATGCAGCAATATTTGCACGAAGCACTCGACTCGTTAGAAAACGTAAACGCATCAGCATCAGTGAAAGCGCTTTTAGAAGGCTTCGCTCGTGAACTGATGCAACGTCAATTCTAGAGCATCAGGCCCAAACTTTGGTGCCATCGGTACAATTTTTACAAATGTCGATTTCTTGTCGGTTGCTTAAAACTGAACGGCGGAAACGATCGTACTCGGCGCTTTTCCAAACAGCTTTAAAATCATCAATTCCAGCATTTCCCAAAGTATGAAGGGCATCTTTGTCGAAACAGCAAGGAACCACTTTCCCGTCCCAAGTAATCACGCAACCTTGCCACATCCTCCAGCAATGGTTTTCCATTTTATTTTTCAGCCTCCACTTGCCGTCTAAACCTTTTCGGTAACGCGAATATTTTTCGTTGTCGGGGATCAATGGATGACCATTTTCGAAATCGTACACTTGGGCTGTTTTGAACCGCACTTCATCAACACCTAAATCTTTCGCTAATCGAAGCACTTCATCGGTTTGGTGTTCGTTTGGTTTCACGACCAGAAATTGAAAGATCACATGTGGTGTTCGGCTTTTCAGGCGTTTCCGTGCTGCGAGGATTTCCTTTGTGCCTTGGATAACCTTCTCTAGTTTTCCACCGATGCGGTACTGCTGATAGGTTTCTTGCGAGGTTCCGTCGATCGAAATGATGAGGCGATGAAGCCCTGAGCGCACCGTTTTTTCGGCATTTTCGGTGTTGAGGTAATGTGCATTGGTGGATGTAGCTGTATATATCCCGCGTTGAGCGGCGAAACCAATCATTTCATGAAGATCGGTATTGAGAAACGGCTCGCCTTGGAAGTAAAAGTTGATCGAAGCCAACCCTGGCCGAAGTTCGGTAACCAGCGATTTGAAAAAAGTGGGTTCCATCATACCGGTTGGTCGACTAAAAGCGCGCAATCCGCTGGGGCATTCTGGGCATCGAAGATTACAGGAAGTCGTGGGCTCAACCGAAATATTGAGCGGCATTCCACGATGCATAACCTTTCCTCGCCATCTCGAAAGACAGAAAGAAGCAGATAGTCGCATCAGGTTTAACGCCAAAGGCCACCTGAAAAGACGCAACATATTTAGCCTGTCGTGCAGCATAATTTGAGGATGTGAATCTAATGTTGAAAATTCAATCTACCTGAACAATTTTCAAGGAGCTTCCTTGATACCTTTGAAGCAACTTATAACTATGAAAAAACTTATACCATTCTCTATTGCCTGTGTGATTATCGCTGTTGTTGGAATTATGAATGCACCAGAAACGCATTCACGTCCTGAAGGCGCTCCTGTTCAGGCTTCTGGCGCTCCAGCCGACAACAACCGTACTTGTGCTACATCTGGCTGCCACAGCGGTTCAGCATCCGATCGTGATGGCTTAATCACTTCAAATGTTCCTTCAACTGGTTACATCCCTGGCGAAACCTATACAATGACTGTTTCAATTACTGAAGCGGGCATTTCAAAATGGGGATTCCAAGCAACTGCGCAAAATAGTGCTGGCGATTTGCAAGGTACTTATACACTTACCAATGCTGCCCAAACCCGTTTAGCTGCTGGAACCAATGGAAATAAGTATGTAACCCATACAACTGCTGGAAACAGTGGCTCAACTGGTAGCAAAACTTGGTCGTTCGATTGGACGGCTCCAGCGGCTGGAACCGGAACTGTGAATTTCTACAACGCAGTAATGGCATCCAACAACAATGGCGGTACTGCTGGTGATTTGGTGTACAAAGATCAATTGGCATTGGAAGAAGATTTAACAACTTCGGCATCTTCGGCTTCAGCAGCATTGTCATTCAATGTATTTCCAAACCCAACAGCTGGTCAGGAAATTGTAATCACTACTTCAAAGTCATCTCAAGCTTCTCGTTTGGTGATTTACAACGCACTTGGTGGCATCGTGAAAAGCGAAAATTTTGCTGCAGGTCAGCACAAAGTGGATGTATCGAAAATCCCTGCAGGCTTGTATTTCATTTGGCTTGATCAAGCTGGTGAAAAATCAATGAAGCGTTTCATTAAGCAGTAAAAATTTCTTTTTACATATTTGAAAGCCGTTCCTAAACAAAGGGGCGGCTTTTTCTTTTTCATGGAGGCAATATTTAATGTGATTCCGCATTTCAGTAATTTGCAGTCAATCTGAAGCGTTATGATTTCGCAAGTTTTTCAATACATCCGCAATCAATTCAAGCCTAAGCTGAAAAGCTCGGTTGGACTAGAAACGGAAATGCTTGTGCGAAATCACCAAGAGAAACAGCAATACCGCGATTGGATCCAAAAAGGGAACCACCAAGAATTGCTCAAAAATATTTACACGTCATTCACGCTGAGCAAGTTGTCGGTGAAGGGCGATTTGCCATTGACGTATTTTCAAGGCAAAGACCGATCTCAGATTTTACTTCATTATATCGATCCGATGGGGAAAACCGTGTTCCCATTGTTGCAGGATTATTTTAGAGATCGGATTGTTCGAGTTGGATACCAAGTGTTTTTGAGCGAGCGCCAAACAGTAGAAAGGATGGGTTATTTGAGTGGTGTTGAACGCCATTTGCTTCGTCCACAAGTACCACCGTTTAGTATTAGCGACAAGCCCGAACAGCTATATGGAAACATTGAAATTGCTGTGCATTATGCCGATGATCGGCCACTTTATTTAAGCATTGTTGCAGAAAAACTAAATGAACAAACCCACAATAAGCAATACCCTTTCGATGAATTGGCGGAGATCCTTTTTATCTGATCGCCTGTTTTGGGTATTTCTGCTGATTGGAAGCTTTCAAGTTTCAGCACAGCCCTTTATTCCAGGTTATATATTAAGTCTTGAGGGAAAAGCGGAGATTAAAATTCCAGATGGCGACTGTTATTCGCTCTTTCAAAACTGGAACACAGATGAAGTTGAATTGCCTGATTTGTCTGACGGAATTCCCGATGATTCGCTTTTAGCAACCAGTTGGGAATATGATCAGTTGCTAGGCATGGAAACCAACCAACCATTCAACACATTTTTGCCTGGGTTTGGAAAATCAAGCGCCCTGTTTAATCCAAGTATTTTTGCAAATCTTCTTTGGTTTGACCCATCATACAAACCTTCAGCCCGCTGGGATACAACATATTACACAACCACAAGCTATTCATGCAATGGAAACATGTGGATGTACAACCACTGCAACGCCATTCATTACAACGATAAGAACGTTCCTGATTCGATGATCAATTTTCGGATGGTTAATATCGAAGATAAGCAGAAGTTTATCCCTGAAGCGGGATTCAGCATGAAGAGCAACAAGAAGGGTTTTGTTGAAAGAATCAGGGTTTCGGACTTTTTGCCTGACGACGACAAGTATGTTTCCTACTTCGCAGGTAGAATCGATTTCGAGTACAACCGAAAAGGGAAGCTTGTTCGAATAGTCTCCTCCAACACACCAGAACCTCCGAAAATTAAGCCCGATTGGATGTTAAGCCAGATGCGAAAGGTGCATCAAGATCCACTTCAAAATGTGGCCTTCGATTCGCTCAACCTTTCTTTAAAATCAGAAAATCGGAGAGACGGAATTACAGGTTGGATGGAGTTTATTTACAAGGACGATCGCTTTGTTGAAGGCTGGAGTTTCATCGATATGTATTCTCAAGTTTATAGCGTGAAAGCCGAATACACCAAAAATTTGCTTTCGAAGTTTACCACATTCAGCACGCCAATCAATTTCACGAAAAGCCATTTTAGCTACAATAGCCAAGATAAACTACAAGGCGTTGTGATTGAATCGCAATTTGGAGACGCCCTTGACCTCACAAATTACAACCCTGTTGATGCCCAGTTTGTCTACAACCTAAAAGGTGAGTTGTGCGGGTTTCAGAGTAAGCCGGCTGTTTCCATGGATTGAAATCCATGGTTGCGGGGAATAACCTCGATTTCATGCCAACTCTTGCTCTTCCAAAGCTTTAGAGAGGCTTTACTGTGTAGCCAGCTTTTCTCAACAAACTAATCACTCCTTCATTTCCACCCAAATGCCCAGCGCCAACAGCGAAAAGTGTAGCCTTTTCGGGCATGATGGTTTGCATTTGTTTCACCCAATTTTTATTGCGGTTGGTGAGGAGCAAATCGAGGTATTTATCTAAACCATATTCTGGATCCGCCATCATTTTTTGCATTTCGACCAAATTAGCCGAACGGTAAACAGCCAACATTTCGTCGGTTTCTTTCTTGAATTTATCGGTTTCGGTGATGTAACTGTATAACATATCGGCTTGAACTTGATATGGAATCTTGTCGAATACTTCCATTTGATCGCTTACTTTTTCTAATCCAATCACTTCCTTTTTGGCTTCACCTGCAAGTGCAGATAAGGTGGTTTCTGGCGATCCTGGGTTACATCCCAAAACCGATGGATATAAAACACTGGAGGCAACCATTGGCTTGAGTCCCGAAAGCAACTTTAACGAAATACCAGTTGTTGCCGTGAAAAGGCTATCGGCGAGCTTGAACTTGGTTGCGCCCAGCAAGTCTTCGAGCATTTTGCCATCCTTCATGCCTGCAAGCGTTTGCATTTCGATCATCATGTTTGGATCGTCGAAATCCAACTCAAGGGCTAACTGATCACACGATTTCAATTTTTCTGCTGCTGCATTGGCAATACCTAAATCGCTTTCGCACAGCAAGTGAAAGGTTCCGAAGAGGTAACTTGGTTTTTTGAGGTTTTTACCTGTCACCTCCCACAACAGTGTGTTTTCAGGATTCGATTGAGCCGAAATGTTGAGCCATCCTCCGAAGGAGAAAACAAGCAATAGACTAATAAATTTCATTTTCATGATTTCTTTTGTTTTTGGGTGATCAGTATCGAGGAAATTAAAAACATTACAAGAAAGTTAATTTTTTGCGACGAACTTCAGAATTTGTTGCCAATTCATGACCTAGATCACACATCAATGCACGCTGAATTGTTTAATTTCGCAAATTGTACATGAAGAAAAACGCTCCTTCTTTCGATCAAATCTATATGAATCTGGCTTCTAACCTAGCACTTCGGTCGCATTGTGTGAAGCAACAGGTTGGTGCAGTGCTCGCAAAAGATACCCGAATTGTTTCGTTGGGTTATAACGGACCGCCAGCAGGAACGCACAATTGCGATGAAGAGTGGCCCGAAACAGGATGCGCCCGCGATCGAAAAGGCAGTTGTTATTTAGCATTGCATGCAGAAGCAAACGCTATTCTGTATGCCGCCAAAAATAAAGTCGACCTCGAAGGAAGTACCTTGTATGTGACTTTGTCGCCATGTTTGCCTTGTGCCCGAATTATTCTTTCTGCAGGAATTAAAAAGGTACATTTTCTCAATTCCTATGCTGCATACAAAGGAATAGATGTAGATGAAGGCGTTGAATTCTTGCGCAAATTTGGAGTACAGGTCGAAAGACTTGAAAATCTCCCTCAAGATGCTGTACATTCATAACAAAATAGTCAATTGATCGTTCTTAAGGATCAATTCAACAAATGGAACCAAACCCTCTCCGTAAGCTGCTCTTCCCATTATTCTTAGGCTTAGCTACGGCTTTCGGTATCGCCATTGGTTATTTTTTGCCAGGAAATTCTACCGTGCAAGCCAACCATCAGTCGGTTTCGAACAACAACAAAATGCAGGATGTGATGCAATACATCCTCAACGAATATGTAGATACCTTAAATCAGAAGACGTTTCAGGACGAGGCAATTACCGCCATGTTGAGCAAGCTCGATCCGCACTCTTCCTACATACCTGCCTCAGAATTAGACCAAGTAACAGAACAGTTAGAAGGGAATTTCGATGGAATAGGCGTGGAGTTTAACATCCAGCGCGATACGATCATGGTAGTAGCTGCCATCACCGGAGGTCCATCAGAAGCACTCGGCATTCAAAGTGGCGATCGCATCGTGAAGATTGAAGGGAAAACAGTTGCTGGAAAGAAGATCACCAACGAAGATGTAATCAAGCAGCTCCGCGGAAAGAGTGGCACCAAAGTAAAAGTGAGCATTTTCCGTCCCGGGCAAAAAAAATTGCGCGATTTCACCATCACCCGAGGTAAAATTCCGATTTACTCCTTGGATGCTTCGGTGATGCTCGATCAGCAAACGGGATACATCAAGATTTCAAGATTTGCCGCCACAACCTACAACGAATACCTCAAGGCTTTCGAAGAATTGCGTGTGAAAGGCATGAAGAAACTCATCCTTGATCTTCGCGATAACCCAGGTGGATACCTCAATGCAGCAGTTGATCTTTCAGACGAATTTCTCCCAAGGGGAAAGAAAATCGTGTACACACAAGGTCAAGCTCGCCCAAAAGAAGACTACACTGCAACAGCAAAAGGAGGCTTCGAAACTGGCGATTTGGTTGTATTGATCGATGAAGGTTCTGCTTCTGCATCAGAAATTGTTTCAGGTGCTATCCAAGACAACGACCGTGGTTGGGTAGTTGGAAGAAGATCGTTCGGAAAGGGCCTCGTTCAAGAAGAAGTTCGTTTCGACGACGGATCGGCAATGCGTTTAACCATTGCTCGCTATTATACGCCTACCGGCAGATGCATTCAACGTCCTTACGACCAAGGCACCGATGAGTATTACCAAGAAATTACCGAACGCATGTCGGGCACATCGAAGAACAAAGACGCTGCCGACAAGAAGGATTCGTTGGCATACAAAACTTCTGCAGGCAGAACGGTTTATGGCGGCGGCGGCGTTACGCCAGATGTAACTATCGAAGCCGACACATCAGGCTATTCAGAATATTTGGCTAAAGTTGTTTCGAACGGATTGATCAACCGATTCTCCTTCGAATATGTGGATGCACGCCGAAAAGAGATGAAAAGCCGTTACCCAAGTGCAGAGACTTTTGCTTCGCAGTTTCCTGTGAACGGTTTGCTGCCTGACTTCTATGCATTTGCCTCCAAAAACGGAGTGGCAAGCGATCCCAAAGGGCAAGCGGTGTCGTGGGGAATCATAAGCAACCAATTACAAGCCTTGATTGGCCGCGCACTTTACGGGAACAGTGGTTTTTATTTGTCGCAAACCCGAAACGATGCTACAGTGAAAAAAGCCCTCGAACTGCTACGATCGGGGAAACTCGTATCGAGATCGCAAAAAGCACCTATCAAACAAAAAAGCTAATACCTAAACCATCACCATGAGAAAGTTAACCTTACTCGTTCTTACGCTATTGATGGGCATTCTAACCAATGCACAAATTCAGAATCCAATCAAATGGCAGTATTCTCAAAAACAACTCGACGACTCAACTACTGAGCTCAAGTTTACTGCAGTGTTGGAAGAAAAATGGCATCTCTATTCTCAATTCACTCCTGATGGTGGACCAATGCCTACCGAATTTTCGTTCAATCTGCCTAAAACAGTCAAGCGGATCGGTAAAGTGGTAGAACCGAAATACGAAAAGAAATTTGAGGATGTTTTTGGTGTAGATGTTTACTCATTTCCACAATCGAAAGTTGTTTTCACGCACAAAGTGGTAAACACATCAAACAAGGAAGTTGAAATTTCTGGTGAAATCAACGGCATGACCTGCAAGGATGAAGCAGGCTGCATCCCGATGGATCCAACACCTTTCAAGTTTAAGCTCAAAGGTAAAACTGGAGCAGGGGTAAAAACATCTGCCATCGATACCACCGAACAACAAGTTGTAGTAACCGACACCGCTCAAAATGCAGCTTCTGTTGCAGGAGCTAAAGCAGGCGATTGTAAAGATTTGGTGATCGAAGGTTTGGTGACTGAGGAAGAAAAAAAGGGCGAATCTGAATCTTATTGGTTTATCTTTTTGTTGGGCTTTGGTGGAGGTTTGGTAGCCTTGTTAACACCTTGCGTTTTCCCAATGATTCCATTAACGGTGAGCTTTTTTACCAAGAATTCCGGCACACGCAAAAAAGGATTGTTTCTCGCGGTAACCTACGGATTGTCGATTGCAGCCATTTACACACTCATTGCAGTGCCGTTTATTGTGGCAAAAGTCCCACCTGATACACTCAATGAAATTGCCACCAGCGCTACTTTGAACATTGTGTTCTTTGTGATTTTCGTTGCATTTGCCATCTCATTTTTCGGTTACTACGAAATTGCACTTCCATCATCCTTGGCGAACAAAGCAGATTCTGCTTCCAACATGGGCGGTTTGCTTGGTGTGTTCTTCATGGCGATTACTTTGGCTTTGGTTTCGTTTAGCTGCACCGGTCCGATTTTAGGATCTTTCCTTGCAGGTACACTTGCCACAAATCCAGATCCTTACAATATTCTATTTGTGATGCTTGGTTTCGGAACTGCTCTCGGACTTCCATTTGCACTATTTGCAGCCTTCCCAGCATGGTTGAATTCGCTCCCTAAATCGGGAGGATGGTTGAATTCAGTAAAAGTGGTGCTTGGTTTCTTAGAATTGGGCATGGCCTTGAAATTCCTTTCCAATGCGGATCTTGTAGAGCAGTGGGGAATCTTAAAGCGCGAAACATTCTTAGTAATTTGGACTCTACTCGCCCTCGGATTGGCTGCCTACCTGATGGGATTGATCAAGTTCCCTCATGACAGCAAAATCAAGAAATTTGGCCCAATTCGTATTGGTTTGGCCACTGTTTTTGCGGCATCAGGAATTTATTTTGCAACTGGTTTATTCGGTGCTAACCTCGAGCTGATTTCAGGTTTCCCACCTCCAATGTTCTACAGTTATTCTGCAAAAGAAGAAACCAAGGTAGAAGCAGAACACGACTTTTATGCGGCATTAGAACGTGCTAAAAAGGAAAACAAACCATTGTTGGTCGACTTTACGGGTTGGGCATGTGTGAATTGCCGCCGAATGGAAGAAGGTGTTTGGGTTGATCCCGAAGTGAAGAAAATCATGAGCGAAAAATATGTTCTCGTTTCGTTGTATGTTGACGAGAAGAAGGAGCTTCCAGCAGCTGAGCAGTTTACCTCGTGCCTTTCAGGGAAACGTGTAAAAACAGTTGGGAACAAGTGGAGCAACTTGCAAATCGCGAATTTCAAATCGAACTCGCAGCCGCAGTATGTTGTGCTATCTCCCGAAGGGAAACAATTGGTCAAACCTGTGGGCTATACCGATAAATCTACATACCTCACATTCCTCAAATCGGGGCTCGATGGGATGAAAGCAACGGTAGCTTCCAATTAGAAATGACTTTTAATGAGGAACGATTTCTGTAAAGCGTTGAGCATGCACTTGAAATCGTTCCTCTTTTTTATTGCTGTAGTTTCTTCCACTTTGACTGTTCAAGCTCAAAGTGCTGCAGTGCGTTATTTTATCCCAATACATTTTAACCTAGGAGCTACGTTGGCCAATATTTCTTCCAGCGGAACGCCTAGAATAAATCAGAAAATCGGAACCGCGGTTTCACTGTCGTCTGGTTTGATGATGCGCGTTAAAGACCGAGCAGGCTTGGCGCTTGAAGGTGGTGTCAATTACCAAGATTATACATTTACATTGGTTTCGCCCATAGCTGCAACTGAGTATTCGCTGGGCAAGTACGATTTCAAAGCTGCGATCCGTCCATTCGTGATTTTCCCGTTGAAGAACAATCCACATTCGAAATTGGCGCTCAACTTTACGACTGGCTTACAGTTTCATCATGCAGCTTCGATGGCAGAACCCAACGGACTGTTCTTAGTCAATGCCACCGTCCCTCAAGTCACTACGCCATTTATTGCCCCTGAAATTGGCTTGGTGAAAACCGGTCGACACATGCATATCGACATTGGTGTTACGTACATGTACAATTTCTCGAATGTCGATTTGCTCACCATCAAATTGAACAGCGGTACATCGGAGGCGACAGCAACCACCAACTTAAACTATTTGGGTTTGGTGTTGAGGTTTAGTCCTGAAGTTTGGAGAAACCGCACCGTGAAGCCTAAATCGGTTAAGCCCGAACGGCGGAAGGAGAACCGCAGCAAACCTGAAATCGTACGTTCCGATAATGAGCCGAACACTACTGTTGAAGCGAAGTTGAAGGCCGATCGACAACAGGTGAAGTTAGACTTGAAACAAGAAAAGTTAATTGTTGAAGTGTGGGACAATTCTAATATCGATGGAGATTCAATTTCTGTTTATTTCAATGGAGAGCCAATCTTGCTTTCGCATGGATTAACCGCACAAAAGGAACGCATCGAACTCACCTTAAAGCTAGGCGAGAACACCCTGCTGGTAGAAGCACTTAATGAAGGATCGATTAGTCCGAACACTGCTGCATTCATGTTGCGCAATGGACGGAAGAAATATCCAGTGAACACCATCACAAGTAAGCGCCAAAACGAGCGGATTATGCTCAACTACACACCTTAGCGTAGATTTTAGGTTAGAGGATTGAAAAGTCTGACAAATTGGGAATCGCATTCCCAGTTTGTCAGACTTTTTATTTAAATTCGCACCATGATTGAAAGAACCTTAACGAGAATCATTGAGGAAAAATCGAAATATTTTCCGATAGTTTCGATTACAGGCCCGAGGCAAAGTGGAAAAACGACCTTGAGTAAACTCACTTTTCCTGATTACGCGTATTACAATCTTGAGGCTCCGGATACCTTCGAAAAACTTACGAATGACCCACGCACATTTTTATCGGGTAAAAAGGGAATTATACTCGATGAAATTCAGAAAGCGCCGGAGCTATTCTCTTTTATTCAGGTAATTAGTGATGAACAGAACGTTCCTGGTCAATTTATCCTTTCAGGCTCTCAAAACTTTCTCCTGCAGAGTAAGATTAATCAAACACTCGCTGGAAGGGTTTACAATGTCTCTCTTCTTCCACCTGATTTATCGGAGAGTATTGCATCGATGGCTGCTTGTGAAGATCCCAACAAACAAATTTTTCAAGGCTTTTATCCAAGAGTTCTTTCACAAGGAATTCCACCAACAGATTATTATCCGAGCTATATTCAAACCTATGTTGAACGAGATGTTCGTGATGTATTGCGCATTGGGAACCTTGCACAATTTCAGCGATTTATGAAAGTTTTAGCAGGAAGAGCAGGCAAATTGCTCAATCTTACTGCAATTGGTAACGAAGTGGGAATAGACCATAAAACGGTGAGTGCTTGGCTGTCTATTTTGGAAGCGAGCTACCTAGTATTTTTCTTGCAACCGTATGAGCGGAATTACAATAAGAGAGTGGTAAAAACACCAAAACTTTATTTTTACGATACGGGATTGCTATGCAGCTTACTCGGCATTGAAACTCCTGAGTCGGTTAGTCAACATTGGGCAAAGGGCGAACTGTTTGAGAACTTAATTATTGCAAATATTCAGAAGCGTTTTCTTCATTCAGGAAGGAAAGTGCAACTCTACTTTTGGCGCGATCAAGCTGGTCATGAAGTTGATTGCATTTATGAAACCAATGGGATTCCAACAGCTATTGAGATAAAATCTTCAGCCACATTTCGGCAAGATTTTCTCAAAGAATTGAAATATTTCCAAGCGCTTCCAGATCAAAATTTAGAGCGCGTAAAGTTGATCTATGCTGGAAATGAAAACTGGATTGATATGAAAACCGGGTGTGAAATTCAATCTTGGTTGAGTCATTAATTACACTATGAATTACTTATTACAATCGATTAACGTTCCTGGATTATTTTTGAAATTGTAATAGGAATTAAAAATCACATGTATAAAGGATTTTAGATTGCAAATTCAGCCTTTGCGCGTAAATAGTTCAGTAAGATTCGCCTATTTTTATTGTCTTAGAGATAATTGCAATTCAATTGAAAAAGGACAAAGCAGGATGCTTCACATTTTACTTTATCATCTTTATGATAGTGGCAGTGTTCTTTGGCGTGAAGAACTGTTCAACACCAACTTCTAATTCGTCGAGTACTTACATCAAGCCCACCATCACACGCAGTGGAAAATTCCGAAAAGGGCATTTTCGGAAGTCACAAAGTACCGACCCAAATGCATTGCGAAATCGAATGCGATCGAAGCAGTATTATCAGCGAAAAGGAAAGTTTACGAGGCGAAAGAAGTCGAAGGATTAGCAAATAATGCCGCCAAAATTTATTGACAACTTATTTTTATTTACAGTAAATAATTTGCAAGTGATGATATGATTTTTTTGAAAGCTATAATTTCATTTAGAATTAAGCATCAAGGTTAGAATAGAAAAATACTGTTTATAGATCATTTCATGATTAAAAATTACTGAGATAGAATTAGCATTTTATTACTCGATGCATTTTTTATTTTTATTCTTGTGATGAATTAAATCATTGAACCTTAATTGTCGAAATAATTATTATTGAAATGTATTCAGGAATTCAGATATGGCAACACTGGCTTGATAAGCAAGATAAATCAATTACCGCCGATTTAATTTTTATCACAGATTTAATTCTAAATTCTGATGCGCGATTACATACAAAAATGAGTTACGGCGCACCATTTATTTATCGATATGGCCCGATTGGATATTTCACTGTCGATAAAAAACTCGGATTGTATTTTGCCTTTTATTGGGGTAAATTGCTCGTTCAACAGGATGAGTCAGGGATTTTCCATCCCGACGACCGCAAAATGGTGAAGCTTGTGATGCTGAAGAATCGAATGTCTGACGAAGATTTTCTTGGATCATTTCTTCAACTCCTCGAAAAAGCTTTGG
>Ga0247831_1006777_pt1 | contig 13260 bp, 14 predicted proteins | sample LaCruzMarch2015__9_FD_192406 | JGI IMG/M metagenome (GOLD analysis project Ga0247831, IMG submission 192406) | Freshwater microbial communities from meromictic Lake La Cruz, Castile-La Mancha, Spain - LaCruzMarch2015_1m | ecosystem: Environmental > Aquatic > Freshwater > Lake | place: Spain...
CCGATGGTCTGCGGGATCGCGCGCAACGCGCGATTTCCGCCACTCCCCCATTCTTCCCCCTCGATCCCCCACTCGTCAACTCTTTTCCCCACAATCCCCCCTTTCGCGCCCCAGACGGTCGCGATCGCATCGTCGGCGTGGCGATCGTCGAGGCCGGATCCGGTCCGGGTCGTCCGGCGCGACCGCGGGCTGACAACCTCACGGCAACGGCACTGTCAGGGGAGGCACCGATGTCCGACGAGACCAGCATCGATTACGAGGACCTCACGGCGATGCGGCTCCAGCCGCACGAGGTCGACGAACTGGCCGCGGCCGGCGGCGAGTGCGTCTTTTCGTGGACGACGACCGACGGGTTCCCGGTGGGTGTTGTCGTCGCGTTCGTCTACCGCCACGGGAAGTTCTGGACCACCTGCGCCGAGCGCCGCAAGCGGGTGCCGGCGCTGCGCCGTCGCCCGCAGTCCGGCGTCGTGATCAACCGCGACGGCAAGACGGCGTCGTGGAAGGGCAACTCCACCGTCCACGCCGCCGGCGAGCCGGGGTTCGACGAGCTGAAGGCCTGGTTCTACCCGGCCTTGTCGCGGCTCGAGCTGCAGCCGGACGATCCGTACCGGCAGAGCTTCGCCAAGTTCCTCGACTCACCACACCGGGTGATCATCGAGACCGATGCGACGCTGGTCGTCGGCTTCGACACCGCACGGTTCCACCGCTTCACCGCCGAGGCGATCGCCGCAGGACGCGGCGCCTGACGACGACCGGACGAGAAGTGCCCGCCGGCCATCGTGTCAGGGCGCGGCGACCTCGAGGATGCGCACGGGCAACTCTCGCGGCCCACGGATCTGTCCGACACTCCAGCGAGTGTCGCCGGCGAGCTCGAAGCGCGGGAAGCGCTTGATGAACTCCTCGATCGCCACCTTCAACTCGAGGCGGGCGAGGTTCGAGCCGAGGCACCGGTGGATGCCGAGGCCGAACGCCGCGTGACGGTTCTCCTGGCGATCGACGATGAAGGTGTCGGGGTCCTCGAACTGCTTCGGGTCGCGGTTCGCCGCCGGGAACGGCAGCAACACCCAGTCGTCCTTCTTCATCGGGCAGCCGTGGAAGTCGTTGTCCTGGGCGACGAGACGGGCCATGGTGACCGGCGCATAGGCCCGCAGGAACTCCTCGAGCGCGAACGTCATCACCTCGGGGTCGTCCAGCAGCCGCTGGTGGTCCTCCGGGTGCTGGGCGAGGTGCCACAGGGACGAGCCGATCGCCGACCACGTCGTGTCGATACCCGCGATGAGGAGCAGGACGATCATGCCGCCGGCGATGTCGTCGGTCACCTTCTGGCCATCGATCTCGACGTTGAGCAAGTAGCTGGTGAGGTCGTCACGCGGGTTGGCGTGGTGGTCCTGGATCTGGGTCGTGATGTAGTAGCCCAACTCCTCCATGCCCTCGCGGGTGCCCGGCTCCTCGGCGATGCGCTCGAGCGCGTCGTGGACGAACTTGCGGAACAGCGCCTCGTCCTCGGAGGGGAAGCCGAGCATGCGGCCAATGACGTTCACCGGGATGTGCTGTGCGTACTGGATCGCCGCGTCGATGACCGTCTCGCCCGGGGCGATGTCGCCCATCCGGTCGAGGAGGTCCTGGCAGAGCGTTCTGATCTCGGGCTCCCAGGGCTCGATCTGCTTCGGGGCGAACGCCGGCAGCAGCAGGCGGCGGGCCATGCCGTGGAAGGGCGGGTCGCTGGTGATCGGCGGCGCGCCGCCGATGGGCGCGGGCAGCGCCAGGTCGCCGGGACGGCCCACCGACACCACGACGGCGCGGCTGGTGAAGTTCTCGATGTCGTACGCGACCTCGTGCACGGTGTCGTGCGTGAGCGGCACCCACATGCCGCCGTACCGGTCGGAGTGGGCGACGGGGCAGCCGCCCTCACGGAGCTCTTTCCAGACCCCCGGGGCCTCAGGGTTGTACGCCGGGTCGGCGTGGTCGAAGTCGGTTGCGAAGTCCGCCACCGGGCCGTAGTCGGCCGGGTTGTACGGCACGCGCTGCCAGACGTGTGTGCCCTCCGGCGAGTTGCCGAAGATCGGCTCGACGTAGTCGGCGGGTCGGGGGACCGACCGAACGGCCGGTGCGTTCTCGTCGATGTCGGTCATGATCAGTCGTTCTCCAGGATCTTGATCGCGAACTCGGGGCAGTTCGACGCAGCGAGCCGGGCCTTCTCGTGCAGTTCCGCTGGCACGTCGCCATCGACCAACAGCACGGCCTGGCCGTAGTCGTCGACGTCGAACAACTCGGGCGCCAACGCATAGCAGCGGTTGTGGCCCTGGCACTTCTCCGAATCGAGGTGAACTCGCATCCGCTCAATCTAAGGCGAAACACAGGCGTTGGCGAGCGCATCGTCACCGAAAACCGGTCAGCGCGGCAGGCGATCCTCGATCGCAGCCCAGAGCCAGTCGGCGTCGACGTCGACGACCGCGGCCTCGGCGAGGTCGCCGGGCTCCGGTCGGTCACCCGCCAGCAGCGCGCACAGCAGCTCCGGGCGCCAGGCGAGGTGCACCGACGACTGCAGGCGGATCCAGTCGCGGGTCCGTCGTTGGCTGATGCCGACGGCCTTGCGGCCGTCGACCACCACTTCTCCGGCGCCGAGGCTGTCCCAGCACACCAGGCGCGACCACGGCGTGTGCGCCACCGGGCCGCGATGGACACGGGCGTCGCCGACGCCGCACGCGACGAGTGCGTCGGCCCACGCCTCACCGAGCCACCACATCGCCCTGCCGATGTCGTCGTCCCACAGCGGGTCACCCCGGGGCACCACCACGTCGAGCCACAGCATCTCGCCGGGCACGATGAGCACCGCTCCCCCACCGCTGCGCCGACGGACGACCTCGGCTCCCCTCTGAGTCACCGCGTCGAGATCGACCACCTCGTCGCGTTGCGCCGAGCCCAGCACCAGCGCCAGCGCGTCGACATCGCACCGGGTGGCGAACCGGGTGGCGGACCGGCCGCTGCCCGCCGACGGTTCGGCCGCGTGCAGCACCGCCGCCGAGCCGCGCACGTGCGCGATCTGCCACTGCCGGGGCATGGTCTGGTTCAGCTCGCCCTGAGCAGGTAGGGCTTCCACGCCTCGGGCACACGCGGCACCGAGATCGCAACCCAGGCCAGCTCGAGCGGCACCCGCGCCGGCCGGGCCAAACGCATGCCGGCCTCATCGGGCGTGCGGTCGCGCTTGGTGAGGTTGCAGGGGCGGCATGCCGCAGCCACGTTGTCCCACTCGTGCTGGCCGCCGCGCGACCTCGGCATGATGTGATCGATCGAGTCGGCCACGCCGCCGCAGTACTGACAGCGGTGCTCGTCGCGAGCGAAGATCGCTCGACGGGACAGCGCGGTGCGGCGGTGGTAGGGAACCTTCACGACGTACCGCAGGCGGATGACGACCGGGGTGGGCAGCGCGATCTGCGCGGCCCGCATGAAGGTGCCGTCGTCCTCGATGGTGTCAGCCTTCTCGGCGAGCACGAGCCAAGCGGCTCGGCGTGCGGGCACGACGGAGAGCGGCTCGTAGGTGGCGTTCAGCACCAGTGCGCTCCTCATCGTGCGGACCCTACCGACCTATCGAGAAGTCTGGCGCCTGCACCACGCCAAGTAGTTCAGCACATCGTCGGGGACAGGCGGATGGTCGACGCTCCCGTACTGGGTGATCAGCCGGAAGCGCAGGTAGGAACCGGACGGCACCGGCAGGAAGGGCGCGTGCCGCCACCAACCCGGCGGCGCGGTGCGCCGCACCTGCCGCATGGCGGTGGGCCACAGCGACGGTCGGGCAGCGACGGCGACGGCGATGCGCACCCAGGCCAAGTCAGCCCTTGCTCGCAGCCTCGGGCGCCTTCGGCTCTTTGGGGAGGCCGAGCACCATCTCGCCGATGATGTTCCGCTGGATCTGCGACGACCCGGCGTAGATCGTGCCGGCACGAGCGTTCAGGAACGTGCCGACCCAGCTCCAGGTGCTGTTGGGCGCGCCGGCATCGTCGGCCTGGAACGCACTGGAGGGACGGCGGCCCGTGGGGATGAGCGCCTCGGCACCGAGGATGTCGATCGCCAGCTCGGTGACCTCCCTGTGGTACTCGCTCCAGTAGAGCTTCGAGATCGCGCCATCGGGGCCGGGGTGGTGGCCCTGGAGGAACTTGGTGAGCACGCGCATGCCGTTGTACCGCATGATCTGGACCTTGCCGTAGCACGCGGCGATCCGCTGACGGATGACCGGATCGTCGGCGACCCCGCGCTCCTTCGCGAGCAGCAGCAGCCGGTCGATCTCGGCCTGGTACCTGATCGGCAGGGTGGCGGCAGCCTCGCCGCGTTCGTAGCCGAGCAGAGTCATCGCGACCGCCCAGCCGTTGTTGACGCCACCGATGACCTCGTCTTTCGGTGTGGTGGCATCGGTGTAGAAGACCTCGTTGAACTCGCTCTCGCCCGAGATCATCCTGATCGGCCGGACCTCGACGCCCGGCTGGCGCATGTCGACGAGCAGGAACGAGATGCCCTTGTGGCGCGGCGCGTCGGGGTCGGTGCGGGCGAGGGTGAAGATGTGATCGGCGAGATGGCCGGCCGACGTCCAGATCTTCTGGCCGTTGAGGATCCACTGATCGCCGTCGAGCACACCGCGGAGGCCGACGTTCGACAGGTCGCTGCCGGCGTTCGGCTCGGAGTACCCCTGGCACCAGACGTCGTCACCGGACAGGATGCGGGGCAGGTAGCGCAGCTTCTGCTCCTCGGTGCCCCACTGCAGCAGGGTGTTACCGAGCATCTGGATGCCGAACACGTCGTTCGGGCCACCGGTGGGCACACCGGCCTTCGCGAACTCCTCGGACATGATGACCTGCTCGAGCGCCGACAGGCCTGCGCCGCCGTACTGCGTCGGCCAGCCCGGGGCGAGGTATCCGCCCTCGTAGAGAATCCGGCGCCAGTCGGTGACGAAATCGGTGAGTTCGTCGCCGTCGAGCTGTCCGATCCCCTTCCAGGCGACGGGCAGCTTCTCGGCGAGGAACGCCTGGACCTTCTCGCGGTAGGCCTCGGCTTCGGGGGTGTACATCGGGCGCATGGGCAGATGTTACCCCTCGGTAGCCACGTGCTGCGAGAAGCGAGCGAGTGCCCCGGCCCCCACCAGCGTGGACAGGCTGCCGAGCTCGGCGGAGCGCACCTCGAACGGCTTGAGAAACGACAGACCGGCACGCCGCGCGATCTCGTCGTGCAGTGCGTCGGAGAAGACGTCACCGAAGCTGTACGCCAGCGGACCTCCGATGACCGCGACGCGCAGGTCGACCATCGCCCCCACCGTCGCCAGCGCCCGCCCGACCAGCGTGCCGGTGCGCTCCATGATCGCCCGGGTGACGCGCTGCGGTGACCGACCGGTCTCTTCCTCGATCGCCGCCGGCGCGCAGTAGGCGTCGAGGCACCCGACGCCACCGCACGCGCAGGCCCGGCCCTCCGGTTCCACCACCACGTGACCGAGGTTGCCGGCGTTGCCGAGACGGCCGTGGAGCAGCCGGCCGCCGCTGATGATGCCCGCACTGACGCCTGTGCCGACCAACACGCCGATGAAATCGTCGACGCCCCGGCCGGCGCCGACCCACGCCTCACCGGAGGTGAACGCCTTGGCCTCGGTGTCGACGACCACCGGCAACGACGTGAGCTCGTGGACGAGGTCGCGCAGCGCGAAGCCACGCCAGGACGGGATGTAGAGCGGCGAGACGTGCCCGGTGCTCGCGACCAGTGGGCCGCCGCAGCCGACCCCGCAGGCCACCGGCCGCTGGGGGGACGCCGCCATCACTCGAAGCACGAGGCGGGCGAGCGACGGCCAGACGTCGCGCGCCGGCATCGGAATGCGGTCGCGCACCAGCACAGCGCCGTCCTCGCTGATGATGCCCGCCGTCAGCTTCGTGCCACCGATGTCGATCGCCAGGTACAGATCCCCCACAGGTGGCACCGTACCGCCCGACTCGAAGGGACAAGCTGATCGCCGCCGTCTACTGTGCGAATCATGACGGCGCTGTTCGACCCTTCCCGCGGCCCCGAGCAACCCGCCCCTGACGGTGCTCCGCGCGCCACCTTCGCCTCGCTCTTCGACGCGATCACCACCAACATCGCCCAGGTGGTGCACGGCAAGCGCGATGCCATCGACCTCGCCGTCATGTGTCTGCTCGCCGAGGGCCACCTCCTCATCGAGGACGTGCCCGGTGTTGGCAAGACGAGCCTCGCCAAAGCGCTCGCAGCCTCGATCGACTGCTCATGGAAGCGAGTCCAGTTCACGCCCGACCTGTTGCCCACCGACCTCGTCGGCGTCAGCATCCTGCAGCGTTCCACCGAGTCGTTCGTGTTCCAGCCGGGTCCGCTGTTCGCCAACATCGTCCTCGCCGACGAGATCAACCGGGCGTCACCGAAGACCCAGTCGGCCCTCCTGGAGGCGATGGAGGAGCGTCAGGTCTCGGCCGAGGGCCGCACCTACGCGCTGCCGAACCCGTTCATGGTGGCCGCCACTCAGAACCCCATCGAGCAAGAGGGCACGTACCGACTGCCGGAGAGCCAGCTCGACCGCTTCCTCATGCGCCTGTCGCTCGGCTACCCGGGCCGCACCGCTGAACTCCAGATCCTCGACACACAGGGAGCTGCGACGGCGCTCAGCACCCTGCAGCCCGTCGTGACGACCGCCGAGGTCGTCAGCATGTCGGCCGCCGTGCGCAACGTGCATCTGGCCGACCCGTTGAAGTCGTACCTCGTCGACATCGCCGAGACCAGTCGCGCCCACCAGGGCCTCGTGCTGGGCCTCTCGCCACGAGCCACGCTGCAGCTGGCGAGGGCCACCCGCTCGCGCGCCGCAGCCAACGGGCGTAACTTCGCAACCCCCGACGACGTCAAGGCCGTCGTCCACGCCGTGCTGGCGCACCGTCTGGTGGTGCGGCCCGACGCTGCCTCGCGTGGGCTCACCGCCGAGCAGGCGATCGACGAGATCCTCCACTCGGTCCCGGTCCCCACGGGGCGCTAGTGCTCACGCGCAGCGGGTGGGGGGCGATCGCGCTGGCGGCCACGTCGTTCGTGATCGGCCGCGTCTTCGGGATCATCGAGTTGTTCGTCCTGGGCGTCGGGATCGTCTCGGCGCTCGTCGTCGCGGTCGCCACCGTGCAGCGACGGCCACCTCGCCTGGCGGTGCGCCGGCTGGTGCAGCCGTCCACGGTCCAGGCGGGTGAAGCAGCTCGCGTCGACCTCCAGGTCGCCAACGCGGGTGGTCGTCGCACCCCCGTGCTACAGCTCTGGGAGCCTGTCGGCAGCACCGGCGGGGCCACGATGAACCTCGCTCCCCTGCGTCCCGGCGAACGAACGACCGCCGCCTACCGGTTGCCCACGACCGATCGTGGCGTCGTGCGCGTCGGCCCGATGCGGGCACGGAGGCGGGACGTGCTCGGCCTCACCTCCCGCACGTTCCTGCTGCCCGGCAGCACCGAACTGCTCGTCATGCCGCGGCACACGCCCATCCGATTCGCCGTCGGCGGATCATCCGGCCGGCTCGGCGACCACCTCCGCCTGCGATCGCAGGGCCAGTCCGGCAGCGAGTTCCACTCGTTGCGCCATTACGTCGAGGGCGACGACCTGCGCCGCATCAACTGGAAGGCATCGGCCCGCTCGAACGACCTGGTCGTGAAGGAGACGGCACTCGAGGGCCTCCGGCGATGCACGGTCGTCGTCGACACCGCTGACCCCGATGTCGATCACGATGCGTTCGAGCGAGGCGTGTCGGCCGCTGCCAGCCTGGTCGTCGGGGCCGTCGGCGCCGGCCTCAGCACGCGCCTCGTCGCCCCCGACACCGACCTCCGCGGTCTCGAGGTCGCACCGCTCGCGCTGCGGTGGCTCGCCACCGTGCAAGCAGGCGGCGGTGACAGCGGCTGGATGCCGTCGCTGAAGGCGGGCGAGGGCATGGGCATCGTGCTCGTCGTCACCGCATCGCCGGACAGCACCTGCGCCTCGGCCGTCCGCTCGTCGCTCGGCCCCGAGGACACGGTCGTCGTGGTCGCCACACAGGTGTCGTCCTCTCGCGGCTCGCGCTTCACCGTCGACGCGACGTCCGAGGACTCGTTCGTCTCGTCGTGGGCTGCCCTCACGGGCACGCTCGGCAACGGGCCCCGGCTCCCTGCTGCGTACGAGGCGACCGTGTGAGCACCACCCCCTCCCGACGGTCGCGCCGGCAACGACCCACCGACATCGACCACATGATCGCGAGCGTCGTCGTCACCGCGCTCACGGCCATGACCGCCGTGGCGATGTGCCGCGTCTTCGCCGACTGGCAGTTCCTGCCCACCCTGCTCGTGATGGCCCTCGGCGTCCACGCGACCAGTGTGCTGCTGCGCATCTTCCGGGTGCCCAGCGCCGTGGCGCTCGTGGTGATCGTGCTCGTCGGCTTCGAGCTGATGGCCGTGCTCTTCTACCGAGACACCCTGCAATTCGGCATCCCCTCGTCCGACACCCTGCAACTCATGCGCCTCGACCTCCGCCTGGTGTGGGCGCAGTTCCCGAGCGCAGTCGCGCCCGTTCCGAGCTCGGGTGGCTTCCTCGTCGCCGCCGCGTACGGCATCGGCATCGTGGCGATGTTCTCCGACGCATTCGCCTTCCGGGCCTATGGGCGCGCCGAGGCAGTCGTCCCGGCCGGTGTGCTGTTCGTGTTCACCGCCGCGCTCGGCACCGACCGGAACCGCATCGCCGTCGCCACCGCCTGGTTCGCGACTGCCCTCGCAGTGGTCGCCGTGCTCCGCGCGCTCCACGGTGGCGGCACGGAGTCGTGGCTCGGTCGCAGACGTCGCGCCGTCGGCGCTGCCCTGCCTGCGACTGCGATGTGCGCGGCGGTTGCAGCGCTCGGCGCTGCGATGATCGGTCCGATCCTGCCGGGCGCCGGCTCCGAGCCGCTGCTCGAGACACGCCAGTCGCAGTCCGACGTCACCACGGTGCTCAGCCCGCTCGTCGACATCAGATCCCGCCTCGTGAACCGGACGAACACCGAGATGTTCACGGTCAGCTCGTCGGTCGGCCGCTACTGGCGGATCACCGGGCTGACCGAATTCGACGGCCAGCAGTGGGGCCTGCCCAACCGTGTTCTCGGCGATGCCGAGGGCGAGCTCAACCCGGTGTCCCCCGACGCACAGGTGGTGCAGCAGCAGATCACGATCTCGCGCTTCGGTGGCACGCTGGTGCCCGCTGCGTTCACCCCGCTGACGGTCAGCCAGCGCAACCTCGGCTGGCTCGAGGACACCGACACGATCGTGGTCGACGGTGACGGCCTCCGCCAGGGCCAGGTCTTCAACGTCGCGTCCGACATCACCGTGCCGTCGGTCGGCGCGCTGCGGGCCGCCACCACCGACGCTCCCCCCTCCGACGGCCTCCTCGCCCTCCCGGACGACCTGCCGGCCGAGGTGCGCACCTTGGCTGCCGAGGTGACCGCCGGTGCCGAGACGCCCTACGACCGTGCCCGGGCGATCCAGGACTGGTTCCGCGTCAACTTCACCTACGACCTCACCGTTCAGAGCGGTCACAGCGACGACGCCATCACCAGCTTCCTGCGCATCCGCCGGGGCTACTGCGAGCAGTTCGCCGGCACCTTCGCCGTGATGGCCCGCTCGGTCGGCCTGCCCGCCCGCGTCGCCGTGGGCTTCACCCAGGGCGACCTCCGCAGCGACGGCAAGTACCACGTGCTCGGCCGCCACGCGCACGCCTGGCCCGAGGTCTGGTTCGACGGCATCGGATGGGTGGCCTTCGAGCCGACACCCGGACGCGGCGCACCGGGCAACGAGGAGGTCACGGGCGCACCCGTGGCCCAGGACGACCGCACCGGCTCCACCGGCGACGGAACCGGCATCCCCGCCCCCACCACGACGACGCCGAACGTCACGGCGACCACCGAGCGCGACCCGCTCGGCAGCGGCGGCGCCCCGACCACCACGCTGCCACCCCGGGCGACCGGCGTGTCCGGCGACGGCGACGCGGGCACCGGGCCGTTCGGCTGGATCCTCCTCGCGTTCGGCGCAGTCGGCCTGTGGGCCTGGTTGATGCCCGGGTTGGTACGCCGCTTCACCCGGGTCGGCGTGACTCCCAGCGAGCAGGTCATCAGCGCCTGGCACGGCACGGTCGGCTCGCTCCAACTCGCCGGGGCGCCATCCCCTGCCGGCTGCACGCCGCTCGAGTACGCCCGCACCATCGAACAGGAGATGGCGGTCGACGTCCGCTCGCTCACCGAGCTGGCACGCTTCGTCACCCGCGCCGTCTACGCACCCGAGGGTGTCGGCGAGCCAGCGGCGTTGCGAGCGGCGGTGCTGCGCACGCACCTCGACGAGGCGGCCCGGGGCATCATGCCGTGGCACGCCCGGTTGTGGGCCCGCATCGACCCGCGACTGGTACGCCGGCGTCTGGTGGGCTGAGCCCCGATCAGTGCGACTGGTCGCGGCGGCTGTTCGAGTTCCGTCGCATGGCCGAGACCTGCCGCAGCGCCTGGTCACCCAGGGCACGCAGGTGACGCTCGGCCATCACGACGGCCGCAGTGGCCCCGATGAACGCCGCGAACGCGAGATAGGGGCTGACCGAGATGAGGAGCACGCACACGGCGACGAGGACGGCACCGCCGATGGCGGCGAACAACAGCGAACGGCGCGAACCCGATGCCGATGGCGTGAGGTCACGCGCAAAATTCGGATCGCGGTGGAGTTGCTCCTCGATCTCTCTCAGGATGCGCTGTTCGTCTTCGGAGAGCGGCATGAATGCTCCTGTCGGCCGTCTGTTCCATTGTTCCATGTTCGGTGGTGGCTGACAACGCAGGCCACCGCTCACCCAAGTGAACTTCCGTGGTTCCCGTCACGTGGTCGGTGCTGCTGGTCGGGCTGCTGGTCGGGGTTGCTGGTCGGGCCCCACTGCTGTGCGCCCTGGCGCACCACTCGGATCCCCTCAGCCGACACGGCGCTCGCCGGGCCGATCGATGTCGCCCCGAACCGTGCGCGGATCGCGTCGATCGTCCCGGAGGCTGCCTCCCAGTCGTGGGCGACGGACGGCTCTCCGCGGAGTAGATCGTCGAGCGAGAGTTGCTCGGCAGGCTCGCCGAAGCCGCTGGTACTGATGCCGAGCAGCCGCACCCCTGGGCCCACGTCGATGCGGCGCAGCAGCGGCTCGACCGCCTCGAGCAGGGCTCGCGCCGTCGAGACCGGCGACGGCAGCGTGGTCGACCGCGTGATCGTGACGAAGTCGTTGAACCTCACCTTGAGGGTGACGGTGCGCGCCCCGGTGCCGGCGGCTCGGAGCCGACTCGACACACCGTCGGCCAGCCGTACTGCTTCACGCATCAGCTCGTCGTGGGTGTGACGATCGTGCCCGAACGTCTCCTCGTGCCCGATCGACTTCGCCTCGCGATCGACCTCGACCGGCCGGTCGTCATGCGCCCAGGCGAGATCGTGCAGGTGGCGGCCGTGCGACTGGCCCACGGCCGAGACGAGCGTGGCCAGATCGAGCTCGGCCAGATCGGCGACGGTGGTGACCCCGAAGCGCTGCAGCCGTTCGAGCGTCGCCGGGCCGACGCCCCACAGCGCGCCGACCGGCAACGGGTGCAGGAACGCGAGCTCCTGGCCGGGCGGCACGAGCAACACGCCCTGACCCGGCTGGACACCCGCATCGGTGATGCGCGGCTTGGCCCGCTTCGACGCCAGCTTGGCGATGAACTTGCTCGTGCCCCCGCCCACCGAGCACACGAGGTCGAGCTCGTCGGAGACACGGGCGCGCACCATGTCGGCGATCCGGTGGGCCGAGCCGAACAATCTGATCGAGCCGGTCACGTCGAGGAACGCCTCGTCGAGCGCGAGCGGCTCGATCAGCGGGGTGACGCTCCGGAAGATCTCGTGGACGTCGCGGCTGACCGAGGCATACAGGTCGTGGTCGCCGGGCAGGAATATCGCGTTCGGGCACTTGCGCCGCGCCGTCGATGACGGCATCGCCGAGAACACTCCGTAACGGCGCGCCTCGTACGAGGCAGCCGCCACAACACCCCGGTTTCCGGTGCCGCCCACCACCACCGGCTTGCCCCGCAGCTCGGGTCGTCGCCGCAGCTCGACGCTGACGTAGAAGGCATCCATGTCGACGTGGAGGATGGCGCGGGTGCCGTCGGCACCGAGGGTCGGGGCGACGTCCTCAGGCGACATGATGGACACGGAGCGCACGCCGATCGGTGCCCTCGACGTGGAACCGGAACTCAGCAGCGGGGTCGTCGCCCGCACCGCATGCACCACGGATCCAGCTGCCGACGGGGACCTGGATCCACTGCGGGCTCGCCTGCAGGACCGCCGGTACCTCGTGGAAGGGAACGGCTCGGCAGTGCTCGACGATGCCGTCGGGGTCGGCGAGCGCGCTGTCGTCGGGCAGTGAGCCCGACACCTCGACCTCCCACGCCTCGACGGTGAGCACCCACTCGAGACCCGGTGCCTCGACCTGCACCCGGTAGGCGCAACGCACCAGGCGGTCGACGACGAGGCCCGTCTCCTCCCACACCTCGCGGCAGAGGCCTGCAGTGATCGTCTCGCCCTCGTCGATGACGCCGCCCGGCGGGGTCCAGTCGAGGCTGTCGTCGCGTCGGCGGTTCGCGACCAGCACGAGGCCGTCATCATGCCGGATGAGTGCACCGCCCACGGACCAGGGTCTCACGGTGCCCAGTCTGACACTCAGCCACCCTGGGCGCGACGGCGGCGGCGGCCACCGAAGTCGGCCACCCAGAGGCGCACCACGAGCAGGAGCGCCTCTCGCACGATCGAACCGTTGAACTTCGACACGCCCTCCATCCGGTCACGGAAGGTGATCGGGAACTCGACCACCTTTCCGCCGAGGCGCACGATTCGATACGTCATCTCGATCTGGAAGCCGTACCCCTCGGCCTCGACCGACTCGAACTGCATGCGCTCGAGCACCTCCGACCGGTAGGCGCGGTAGCCGGCGGTCGCGTCGTTGACGGCGAGGCCCAGCACGCCAGCGGCGTACCGGTTGCCCCAGCGCGACACGAAGTGGCGTCGGCGCGGCCAGTTGAGCGTGATGCCGCCCGGCACGTACCGGCTGCCGATCGCCAGGTCGGCGCCGTGCTCGACGATGGCCACGAGCGCAGGCAGCGCAGCGGGGTCATGTGAGAGGTCGGCGTCCATCTGGACGCAGATCTCGGCGCCACCGCTGATGGCAGCCCGGAGACCCGCCCGGTAGGCGGCGCCGAGTCCGTCTTTCGATGTGCGGCGC
>Ga0247831_1006778_pt1 | contig 13259 bp, 14 predicted proteins | sample LaCruzMarch2015__9_FD_192406 | JGI IMG/M metagenome (GOLD analysis project Ga0247831, IMG submission 192406) | Freshwater microbial communities from meromictic Lake La Cruz, Castile-La Mancha, Spain - LaCruzMarch2015_1m | ecosystem: Environmental > Aquatic > Freshwater > Lake | place: Spain...
GCATAGACACCGAAGCCGTGGCGGCGATGATCCTTGGCCAGTTCTTCGTGGCAGGCGACGAGCGCGTCGCGGGCGGCGGACATGGCGGCGATCGCTTCCATGGCCCGGGCCTGCGAGGCGGCACCCGAGACGGCCGTAAGGTTGAGCGCGGTACGGGCACCAATCATGGTCTGGATCAGCGTGGTGGTCCGGGCGATGGCGGCGTCCAGGGACTGCTCCGCTGTGTTCAGGTCGCCGGCGATGCTGGTGATAACTTCGGCATTGTTCATGTAAGCCTCCCGCATGTTCAACAAAGAACAAGACGTTAACAGGCGTTTGGGGCGTTTGGTAGGGTTTTGTTTACCAGTTGAGGGTGGACGCCGGGGCCGTCGCCACCTCCGCCGCCGATGGGCTCGCGGTCGCCGGGTTTGTCGAGGGGACCGACCGCGAGGTCGTCCAGTCCCAGCGTCCGCGCAAGAGCAGCGAGGGTATGGTGGGTCTGGACAATGTGGGCGCGCGCATCCGCCAGGGCGCTGATGGTAGCCGCAGTTCCCGTAAAGGCGCGCTGACCCGCCGTGGCCGACAACCACGCGTCGACCCGCGCGGCCGGGAGAGCCGCCGCGAGAGATGCCGCTGAAACCAGGGCCTGATCGATCGCGGTTTCAGCGGCATAGAGGCGAGCGGCAAGCGCTTCACCGACATCAAGTCTGGTCATTCCGGATTCTCCCTGTGACAGAATACAACCGGGAAACCCAATCACAGGTCATGACCAAATACAACTATCGGTCGTCTTCAGCCATCAGGAAATGGGCGGTGAGCGCGGCGATTGGCTGGGATTCGTCGTCCTGCCAGGCCTCTGCAAGCACGTGCGCGACCCTGCGCCCGGCCTTGCTGATGCGGGCTCGGGCATGGACATCAACGGGCCGGCCTGAGCGGAGATAGGCCACCGTGACATTGATCGGTCTCGGCAGCTGCAACCGCGGGTACAAGGCGGCGACCTGGGCGACAGCGGTCAATTCGAGCATGGCGGCGGTCGAGCCGCCATGCAGGGCGGGCAGGACCGGGTTTCCGACCAATTTGACGTCGAACGGCATCGTCACGGTCAGCGACTGCCCCTCGCTCGCGGTCGTCAGACCCAGAAACCGGGCATAGGGGAGGCGGTCCAGAAGGTCGCTCATTGGCCACCCACCGGTTCTGCCCTGAGATTGGAACCGAGGCTGCGGTTGCGCATCGAGGACAGGATGTAGGCGCTCTGAGCCGCAGCGACGGGGTCATCTGGACTGTCCTCGAAAGCCCAGGCGCGAACGAAGGCCACGGACCGGGTCAGGTGGTAGCAACGCGCCTCCGCGACCAGATCACGGCGCGCCGTGGCTGCCCGCATATAGTCGACGCGCAGGTCCAGGGTTGCGATTGCTTCAAATCTTCCGAGCGCGATCCACACGGCCAGCCCTCCAACATGGTCCAGCAATGTGGTGACGAGACCACCCGACAAGACGCCGGTTTCCGGATCGCCGACCAGATCTTCCCGCCAGGGCGCGCGGATACGCACGCGATCGCCGTCCAGACTGTCGTAAACGAATCCGAGTGCGTGGGTGTGCGCCGCACCAGCGGCCAGCTGGGGGAGGATATCGAGGATCGGAGACTGCATGACCCGCTTCTCGGTCTGACCGGACACGAGTGCAAGGGTGCTTGTGCAGGAACCGGTTGGTCAGGCGGCCGAGCGGTTCCTGCCATGGTGTTCCGGGGTAGCCCCGGCAGCGGCCTGTTCGAGGGCCCGATTCATGGCGATGCGCAGGTCGTCAGGCTTGATCGGCTTCTCGACGACGGCCGCCATGCCGATGGTCAGGTATCTCTTCGCGTCGTCAGCATCGGCGTTGGCGGTGAGCGCGACGATCGGGATGTCGCGCGCGGGCCCCGTCAGTGCGCGGATTGCCCGGGTTGCCTGGACCCCGTCCATCCGGGGCATCTTGATGTCCATCAGGATCAGGTCGAAGCGCCTCTCCTGAACGGCCTCAAGGGCTTCAACCCCATCCTCGGCGGTCTCGGAGGTGCAGCCGAACATCTCGCACAGGGCCTGGGCAACCACGCGGTTGGTGGCGTTGTCGTCGACGATCAGAATATGTGGCGTGCCGCCGCGGTCGCCCTCACCACCGAGATGCTCGATACCGGTGCCCGCGGTTGCCTCTACCTCGGTGCGTTCGACGTCAAGATCGAAGGCGAAGGTCGTTCCGCGGCCGGGATTGTTCTCAGCCCAGATACGGCCGCCCATGCAGTCAACGATCCGACGGCATATTGCGAGTCCCAGTCCACCCCCGTCCTGTCCGGACCCAAGCATGAAGGGCTCGAAAACCGTATGGATGTCATCGGGCGCAAAGCCGGCTCCGTCGTCCCGGATGCGGGCTTCCAGCCGAATACGGTCGCCGTCGGCGACGGCCTTGAGACCGGCCTCGACGACGCCGTCTCGCGCGAAACCCAGTGCGTTGCCGATCAGTGTGTTGAACAACTGGGTGAGCCGGGTGCCGTCCACTACGGCGGCCAGTTCGGTGTCGCCCTCATAGCTGACCATGAGGGTAACGTTGTCACGGGAAGCGCGTGCAGCCCAGACCGTCTGCACGTCATCCATCAGGGCGCGCAGGGGTGTGGCTGTCGGGTTCAGCTCGAGTTCGCCGGCTTCCGCGCGTGCCAGGTCAAGGGCGTCCTCCAGAACGCGCAGTACGGATCCCGATGATTCAACGATTGTCGCGACATGGGCATGGGACTGGGTGCTGAGCGGCTGACGGCGCAGCAGGTCAGCAACTGCCAGGACGCCGTTCATCGGCAGGCGCAACTCATCCGCCATCATGCTGAGGAACTGGCTCTTGGCCCGGGCCGCGGCAACGGCCTGGGTCCTTGTGTCGGACAGGACCCGGACCTGCTCAACCAGCTCAAGGTTCTGCTTGCGCTGGAACTCATTGACTGCCTGAAGCAGCGAGGCAGCCGTTCCGACGCCTTGATAGCGGCCCTCACGGGTGACGATGAATCCGCGCATCAGTGCCCCCGGTCCGTCCTTTTTCAGGACCTCGCAGAAGGCGTCGATTCTGACGCCGCCCTCGATTACGGCCGGCTCGGGATCCATGGCATGAATGATTGGTCGGTGGCCGAACTGGGCGTGGCCCAGGGCGCCGGCAAATTTGAGCAGGAAGGTATTGCGTTCGACCAGACCGATGGGGAGACCGTTCTCGACCACCGGGATCACCAGGGTGTCGGGCTCGCGCTCGAAGCGCGCGAACACGTCAATGCCGGGCGTCTCGGGCGACACTGCCTCGGCGCGCACCGACAGGACTTCAATGGTCGGCATGACAGGCCGCAACTCCACGGGAACAGCCTTACAGTAGACCCGAAGCGTTTTCAGAAGGGTTAAGGCTGCCTTCCCTGTCTCAGGGCCGTTTTTGCTCTGCTCGCGGGTCTGATATACAGAGGGCTCCCGCCCTCTTGCGGTCTGTTTCCCTTGTCCATGCGCGCGGCCAGCCGGCCGACCGCAGGGTTGCCATGAGCGATTTCCTGCCCACGCCCGCACAATCGGCTCTCGTGCTCTTCTCGGGCGGTCAGGACAGTGCGACCTGTCTGGCGTGGGCGCTGGAGCGGTATCCATGGGTAGAGACGGTCGGCTTTGACTACGGCCAGCGTCATCTCGTCGAGATGCAGGCCCGGGTCGAGGTCCGTGTCGGCCTGGCGAAAGCACTGCCGCAATGGGCTGAGCGCCTCGGGCCGGACCATGTTGTCGACCTGACAGGCTATGGCCGGATCGCCGAAAGCGCCCTTACAACCGACCGGGCAATCGCGCTTGACGCCCGTGGTCTGCCGACGACATTCGTGCCGGGCCGTAATCTGCTTTTCCTGACCTGCGCCGCCGCCCTGGCTGATCGGCGGGGTCTTGAGGTGCTGGTCGGGGGGATGTGCGAGACGGACTATTCCGGCTACCCCGACTGCCGCCGCGCCACGATCGACGCCATGGCTGCAGCGCTCAGCCTTGGTCTCGACAAACCGGTCGTTATCGAGACCCCCCTCATGACCCTGACCAAGGCCGACACCTGGGCAGTGGCTGAACAGATCGGTGGCGCACCGCTGATCGATCTGATCCTGGAGCACTCCCACACCTGCTATCGCGGCGACCGGGAGCATCGTCACGCCTGGGGCTATGGCTGTGCAGACTGCCCGGCCTGCGAACTGCGTGCCGCCGGCCATGCCCAATGGATGGCTGCATGACCTATTCGGCCAAGGAGGTCTTCCTCACGGTGCAGGGCGAAGGCGGCCAGGCCGGTCGGCCGGCCGTTTTTCTGCGCTTCGCCGGCTGCAATCTCTGGAGCGGTCTTGAGCGTGACCGTGCGACCGCAGTCTGCACATTCTGCGACACTGACTTCGTCGGGGTGGATGGCGACGGCGGCGGCAAATTCCCGACCGCCGATGCCCTGGCTGACCATGTCGCTGCGCTGTGGCGGGGACGGGCAGGGGACCCGAAACTGGTCGTCTGCACGGGTGGAGAGCCCCTCCTGCAACTGGACGGACCGCTGATTGCAGCCCTTCATGTCCGGGGTTTCGAGATCGCGGTGGAAACCAACGGAACCCTGACCGCGCCCACCGGGCTTGACTGGATCTGCGTCAGCCCCAAGGCCAATGCCTCCTTGCTGCAGGTGAGCGGCCAGGAGCTTAAACTGGTCTTTCCCCAGCCCTCTGCCATGCCGGATCGTTTCGAACACCTGTTGTTCGACCGGTTCTGGCTCCAGCCCATGGACGGACCTGACCGGGTGGCCAACACCGCAGCGGCCATCGAATACTGCCTGACCCACCCGAAATGGCGGCTCAGCGTCCAGACCCACAAATACATCGGCGTAAGATGAGCGTTTTCGAGATCACCAAGGCCGCGACCTTCGACGCGGCCCACCACTTTCCGGGCGAGCCGGAGGGCAGTCCCTACCGCCGCATCCATGGCCATTCCTTCCGCGTCGAAGCGACCGTCTGCAGCGAAACGCTGGATGCGGCACATGGCTGGGTCGCCGATCTGGGGGCCCTCGACCGGGCCTTGAGGGAGGCTGCGGAGGCTCTGGATCACGGTATGCTCAATGAGCATGCCGGATTGGAACTCCCGTCGCTGGAAAACCTGTGTCTTTGGTTCGCCGCCCGGCTGAAGCCGGAATGGCCGGGATTGAGCCGGATCATGGTGTCCCGGCCGACGATCCACGAGCGATGCGTTTTGACACTTTAGCCTAACAGTCGCGGCCCCGACGTTGGCGCTGTTCGCAACGGCGCTGCTCACGTTCGCGTTTGGCCCGGGATTCCTCATCCGAGGTCGTGACGGCATCGACGCCCGCGCCCACCACGGCACCGGTGGCCTGGACAGTCCCGCCGACGATGGCACCGGCCGTACCGACGACCGCCCCTACGATACAGCCCTGGAGCATCAGGCTCGTGCTGATCACGATGGCAAGGATCCCGCCGGTTCTGATGGTCCTGATCATGCTGACGTCCTGTGTATCCGCCGGCCGCGGCCCCGGCGAGGCCAGCAGGTATGGTGGGCGGCGAGGGGTTCGAACCCCCGACCCCCTCGGTGTAAACGAGGTGCTCTGACCAGCTGAGCTAGCCGCCCGACTTGATGAAACCTGCAGGCTTTCCGTGCCCTAGAACCGGAAGCTGGCACGCAGGAACAACATGTAGCGTATGTAGTCCTCAATCATCTCGGCATCGGCGTTTATGGAAAGCATGCCGAGTTCGTTACCGATGTTCAGGCGCAGACCGACGATCGGCCCACCGCCCTCGATCGACCCGCCGTCGAGTGTGAAGTCCGGACCGCCGGAGCGGAAGCGGGCAATGGTCTCGCCCGGGTCGACCGAGATGTTCTGGCGCCAGCCGACACGCATTTCGGGGCGAAGCCAGCTGTTCTCGCCCATAGACAAGCCGACGTTGACGGCTGCGGTCGCCGAGAACAGATGGCCATTGCGGTCGTCGATCGACAGATCGAAGCCATCGCCACCGCCCGTCTCGACGTGGCCTTCCTCGTTGAGGGAGAAGAACTCGGCATAGGCTTCCGGTCGGATGCTGAAACGCCCGAAATCACGCTGGTAGGAGACGCCGCCGGCTGCCGCGAGGGTAAAGCCGTTCCAGTCCGATTCATTGGACAGGTTTTGTCCCGCACCGACGAAGCGGCGTTCGGACTGGAAAGACGCATAGCCCGCCGCTGCACGCGCCCACGTCGTCCAGTACTGGCCCTGAGCGCGCCAGTACAGGCCCAGCTCCAGAAGATTGGCCGAGAGCACTTCCTCTGCCGCCGATTCCGGATCCTCAAGATCGGATGAGGTGAATGCCAGGGAAATGCCGACGGCGCCGAGGTCGGAGCCTCGCTCGACACCACCGGCGACGCCGAACCCTTCAGACCGGAAACCATAGGTGTCCGTCTTGTCCTTGTCGGCGTAAAAATTGATCTCCTGAACCCAGGCGCTGGTTTCGCCGGGGGCAGCGGAAGCGTTTCGGCCCGTCAGGGCGCGCGTCACTGCATCGACGCCCGATGACAGGGAGAGCAGGGGGCCACCCGCATGGTCCGGAAGCAGTTGCTCATAGAGGTCGATGAACTGCGCCCGCCCGGTCTGGCTCAGGAAGGTGTTGCGCATATCTGCTGCGCCCGTGCCGCCGAGGGCGGAATAGAACGAGTCGAACATGGCCGCCTCGACGGGGATCAGGCCCGCCTCGGCAGCACTGCGTCGGCGCACATCGACGAACACCTGTCCCGCCGGCACATTGGATCCGGCAGAGACCATGTAGAGATAGGGCGAATTCGCCTCGATGGAGCTCAGATCAAGCGCGCCGAAATTCAGGGTCGCGGCGTTGACCAGGGTGAACCGTTGGGACGCTGCCAGAAGCGAGGTGAAACGGACGCCCAGGCCGGCACCGTTCGCAAAGGTCGCGGCCCCGGAAACGTTGAAGCCACCGGCCCTTCTGTTTGCCGGATCGATCGTGATGATGAGGTCGCCGTCCCTGGCCACGTTCAGGCTGGTCACATTCAGAGCGGTCGCCTGGCGGGCATCAAGCGTGCCGTTGCTGACGTTGATGGAAAGGTCGCCGCCGATATCGGAGAGGGCGGACCGAACGATGGCCCCACCGGAGATCGACAGGGTGTCGGCCCCGAGACCGAAATAGATGTCGCCGAAAACAATGCCGTTGCGGATATCGACCGTGTCTGCGCCGGTCCCCAGCCGGATATCACCGACGAGGATCGGCTCAGCGCTGTCCGGCACGCCATCGCCGTCCGTGTCGGGGTCCTGCGCGCTGGGCGTGGCCGTGATGCCGGTCTGGATTACGGTGACGCCGGTCGTATTGGCGGCGACATTGATTGCGGTCGTGGAGCCGGTCACCGGATCACCGGCCACATTTGCGTTGAGGGTGGCCTGAAGCGAGCGGGTGTTGGTGATCGAGACCAGGGTGCCGCTGAGATCGCTGATGGCGGTCACATTCGCTGTGCCGCCGCCGGCCGAAGCCAGGATGGAGCCATTGTTGACAAAGCTGGGCAGGGAGGCCCCCGCGTCGATCTGGATAGCCGTCGCATTGGCGGCGACATCGCTGGCGACGCCGCCCGTAATGTTGCCGTCATTGACGAACCGCGGGGTCGTGGCACCGGTACCGAAGCGGTAAGCCGTGGCGCTCGCACCGTTGGCGAGAGCGGCGACCGTGCCCTGGTTGCGGACCCCGCCGGTTATGCTCACCGTCCGGCCGGCGTTGCCGCCGAAGACAACCGCATTTGCTGCGATGCCTTTATAGACGCCCTGGCCCGTGATCGTGCCACGGTTGATGAAGCCATAGGCATTATCGCCTGTACCCACGACCCCGAGCGTGATGGACTGGTTGGCCGAAGCCACGATGAGGCCGGGTGCAGCGCCGTAGCTGTTGATGTTGCCGGTGCCTTCGGTGCTGTCGGCAATCCCGTCGGAGTCCTCGTCCGTATTCGTCGGGCTCGTGTCGGTCGGGGGCCGGTCGACGACTACGCCGCCCGCCACGCTGCCGGCAATGAGGACCGCCGGGCCGCCCTGCAGCAGGTCGTCGGCGTCAAGTCTTGAGACAAAGGTGTCATTGCCAAGGGTCGTGTAGCGGTAACCGGTGGCATTGATCTCGCCTTGCAGGGTGAGACGGCCACCGACGTTGCCGCCGATCGACACGGCGGAGGTGTTCAGCCCGCGCGCGGTGACGGATCCCAGCAAGGAGACATTGCCGGAGACGGTGCTGAGTGTCCGGACTGCGACGGAGTTGTCGCCGTAAACGCGGATGGCACCTTGCGACTGGATATTGCCGACCAGACCGGACTCGATCGAAATGGCGTAGGAATTATTGCCGTCGACACCGATGGTTCCGAGCGAACTCACCGTCAGGTTGCCCGTAACCGGAGCGCCGGCCGCGTAGCGGATACCGTAACGGTCCGAGCCGGTTGCCCAGGGGCCATCGATATCGCCGTCGTTGTCCGAGTCCGTATAATTCTCGATCGTGTCTGCGACCAGGATCGTCGCACCAATGGTGACGTCGGACGTAACCCCGGCATTCACGAGCACAGCCGTCGCACCGTTGGCGGCCGGCGACATCGTGATCGAGCTTGTGCCCTCCATCGTGAAGTCGTGGTTTGAGTTCACGATCACGGCCGTTCCGGTCACGACAGTGATGCCGCCGCTGCCGGAAATCCGGATATCGTCGGCAATTCCCGTGCCGCCTGCGTTCGAGGTCGTAATGGGCGTTGTCCGGACCGTCGTGATCACGACCTCGGCCATGGCACCGGTAGCCGCCATCAGGGGAGCGATCGCAACCGCGGTCGCGAGTAGAATACGCATTCGGTACAAACCCCTGTGGACGGCACACGCAGAGACGCCGACGGTCTTCTATCAGGGACCGTCTTTGACTGCCTCAAGTTTCTCGAATTTGAGGCGAATGCAAGGCCGAACCCGCAGGCGGGGTGCATCGGGCAAGCAAGGATATTGCGCTTATCGCAATCAATATGATATCGTTTTCATATCGAATATCGGAGCAGATGATGTCCCACGAACACTCAAGATCCACGGAAAGCCCGGCCAACTCCGCAAACGGCATTCTGATGTTGCTGATCGGGCTGTTGCTTCTGGCCGCCGGGCCGATCGTCATTGCCCAGAACCCCGGCTCTGCCGTGCTGCTGATCCCGGGTCTTTCCGCAGCGACTGTCGGCCTGTTGCTGGTTTGTGGTCTCTACTCACTCCAGCCGAACGAGGGCATGGCCATCATGCTGTTCGGGTCCTATCGCGGCACGGACCGCAAGACCGGCCTGCGCTGGGTCCTGCCCTGGTACAGCCGCAAGAAAATCTCCCTACGGGTTCGGAACCTGACAAGCGACAAGCTCAAGGTGAATGACCGGCGCGGCAGTCCGATCGAGATTGCCGCCAACGTCGTCTGGCGGGTGCAGGATTCTGCCCAGGCCCTTTTCGATGTCGATGACTATCAGGCGTTTGTGAACATCCAGGTGGATACAGCTCTGCGCGATATCGCTTCTCACTATGCCTATGACCACGGCGACGAGACGGATGTGCCTGAACTGACCCTGCGGGCCGACGCCGAGGACGTGGCCGGTCGGCTCCGCGAGGAGCTGGTGGGCCGTGTCAGCGTCGCGGGTGTTGCCATCGATGAGGCCCGTCTCGCCCACCTCGCCTATGCGCCGGAGATCGCCGGGGCCATGCTGAAACGCCAGCAGGCCGAGGCAGTGCTCTCTGCCCGTCGCCTGATCGTCAAGGGAGCCGTCGGTATGGTCGAGAGCGCCCTTGCCGACCTCAATCAGCGCGGCGTCGTGGATCTGGACGAGGACCGCAAGGCGGCCATGGTCTCAAATCTGCTGGTGGTCCTGTGCGCCGACCGCGAGGCCCAACCGGTCGTGAATACGGGCACCCTGTACGGCTGACATGGCCCGATCCAGGAAGCCCTTTCTGATGCGCGCTTCTTCCGGAGTGATGGCGGCGGTCGAGCGCTTGGCCGCCGCCGAACTGCGCTCGGTCAATGCCCAGGTCGAATGTCTGCTGCGCGAAGCCCTCGCCAGACGGGGCATTTCGCCCTCGGAAGACGCTCCGCCGACGGACAGCGCTTGAGCTTCGCCGTCGTGGGGGTTACGGGCCGCTGATGTTGAAGTCGCATATGTCAAAGGTCCGCAAGGCTCGCCGCATCCAGAGACGGGTCCGGCGGGCTGGCGCATCCAGTATCAGCATTGCCGAGCGCGAGCTCATGACGCTTGCCGGACTCGAGGTGCAGGAAGGCGAACTTCGTCTGTTCCCCGGCTGGGACGAAGAGGTCTCGGACACCCTGGCCGCGACCAAGGCCGCCGGCGATGACGGCCGGCCCCGGCTGGTCGACACCACCATGCTCTATGCGCCGCGCTCGGGCGGCGTGAAGCGCTACCTCCTGTCCAAGAAGGCCTGGCTGGAAGCCAATCGCCCCGGCGTGGCCCATTCGCTGGTCGTGCCTGGTGCCCACCACAGGGCCGGTGACGATGGCATTGTCCAGCTTCATGCGACCAAGCTGCCGTTCGGCGACGGCTATCGCTGGCCAACATCCGTCAGCCGTTGGGCGGCCTGGGTCGCGTCACTGAATCCTTCAATCATCGAGGCCGGCGATCCCTACACGCCGGGGCAAGGTGCCCTGGCCGCCGGTCAGCGGGCCGGCTGTCCGGTCGTCGGCTTTTGCCACTCCGATCCTGCCGGGCTGGCCGCCCTGCATTTTGGCGAATGGGCCAAAAAGCCGGTCGAGAAGCGGTGGGCCCGGCTTTTCGGCCAGTTCGACCGCGTGGTCTCGCCCAGCCGGTATATCGCCCGGCGACTTGAAGAGGCCGGGGTCGGCAACATCGTCATCCGGCCTCTGGGCGTCGAGATTGAAACCTTCCGGCCTGACCGTGGTGACCGAAACTGGCTGCTGAGAAAGCTGAACCTGCCGGCGTCCGCCCGCCTGCTCTGTTTCGCCGGCCGCCCGGCCCGCGAGAAGAACATCGATGTCCTGATCCAGGCCGTTCAGGCCCTGGGGGACCCCTATCATCTGATCCTGGTCGGTGCCGGTGCCGGCATGCCGGCCGAGGAGCGGGTCATCTCGCTGCCCTACGAGGCCAATCCCAAGGCCGTGGCGAGGATTATCGCCAGCTGCGATGCCTTCGTTCATGCCAATGACAAGGAACCGTTCGGACTGATCGTGCTCGAGGCCATGGCCTGCGGCCGTCCGGTCGTGGGTGTTAATGCCGGAGGGGTCAAGGAGACCGTCGATGATACGGTGGGGCAGCTCGCGGAGAGCGCCGATCCGGGTCATTATGCGTCGGCCATAGAGGCCCTGTTCGCCCGCGATATCGAGGCGCTCGGCATCGCTGCGCGCGCCCGCACCGTTGAACGGTTTGCCTGGAACCGCGTGTTCGAGGATCTCAGCTCCGTCTATGCAGAGGTCAGCGGCGAATCGGCCTTTGCCCAGCCCGGCGAACCGCAGCTCCGCTGACGCCCTGTCAGGCGCATGTTCGATCGTCCGTCCGGGCTGAAAGAGGAACCGGCAAGATGAAACGCCTGCTGTTCGCAACCACCCTGTCCTTGATGACCGCCGGCTCGTCCGTGGCCCAGACCGTCATTCTGGTCCGCCATGCCGAGAAGGTCGACGCCAGTGCCGATCCGGTCCTGTCCGAGGCGGGCCAGCGTCGCGCGTTCGACCTGGCGGTCGCGCTGGGCGACGCCGACCTGACCCATGTCTTCACCTCGCCGCTCCAGCGAACCGTGCTGACGGCCCGTCCGGCTGCGGAGGCCCATGCCATCAATCCCGAGGTGATTTCGTTCGAGGGCGGGACCGAGGCCCACGTTCGCAGGGTGGCGGACCGTGTTCGCGCCTTGCCTGATGACGCCGTCGTTCTGGTCGTCGGGCACAGCAACACCGTACCGCTCATCGCCGGGGCGCTGGGCGAGACCGGTCCGTCGGAGATGCGCGATTGCGAATATGACCGGCTGATCGTGATCCCGGTCGAGGACGACGGCAACTCCCCCGCGGTCATCACCCGCTACGGGGAACCGGCGAACTGCTGAGGGCGATCTAGCCGGGCTTTTGCGGCAGGCCGTCGGCAATCTCGTAATAGTCGCCCTTGTCGGCGACGAAGATGTGCACGCCAAGGGTCGTCTGCGTCGGGGTGTCGAAGGCCCCCATGGCGACGCCGATCCAGTCCCGGAAGACCGGATCCCAGAACAGGGTCGAGCCGCAGGTCCCGCAAAAGCCGCGGCGCACCTTCTCAGAGGACTGGTGCCAGATGACGGCTTCCTCGCCCTGAACCGTCACGGCCGATTTCGGTACGTCGGTGGAAGCGAAGACGTGGCCCGACTGCTTGCGGCAAAGGCTGCAATGGCAGGCATCCGGCGCGGGCAGCGGAACCGACACCTTGAAGGTTACGGCACCGCAGAGACAGGAACCCCGGTGCATGCCCAAGCCTCCCGTCACACGTCCAGGTCGGCTGCCGCGAACTGGGCGTTGTCCTGGATGAACTGGAACCGGGCCTCGGCCTTCTTGCCCATCAGCCGCTCGACCAGATCCTCGATCTCGTCCTCGGAGGCCGGCACCGTGACCCGCGCCAGGGTGCGCTTCTTCGGGTCCATGGTGGTCTCCTTGAGTTGGGAGGCCATCATCTCGCCAAGACCCTTGAACCGGCCGATCTCGGTCTTCTTGCCCTTGAACACCGTGGCCAGCAGTTCGTCGCGGTGGGCGTCGTCGCGGGCGTATTCGGACAGCGGCCCGGCGCTGATCCGGTAGAGCGGGGGCAGGGCCATGAACAGCCGCCCCTGCCGGATCGTCTCAGGCATCGATCGGTAGAAAAACGTGATCAGCAGCGCCGCGATATGCGCACCGTCCACGTCGGCGTCGGTCATGATGACGATGCGCTCGTAGCGCAGGTCCTCGATGTTGAACCGGCTGCCCGGCTGCACCCCGAGCGCCAGCGCCAGATCCGAAAGTTCGATATTGGCTCGCAGCTTGTCGGCCGTGGCGGAGGCGACGTTCAGGATCTTGCCGCGCAGGGGCAGGATTGCCTGGGTAATGCGGTCTCGCGCCTGTTTGGCCGAACCGCCGGCCGAGTCTCCCTCGACAATGAACAGTTCAGTGCCCTCGGCTGTCTGACGCGAACAGTCCGACAGCTTGCCGGGCAGGCGCAGCTTGCGCGTCGCCTGGGCCCGCTGGACCTCCTTGTCCTTGCGCCGCTTCAGTCGGTCCTCGGCCCGCTCGATGACGAAGCCGAGGAGGGTGTTGGCCTG